>ERZ791619.388-NODE-388-length-26132-cov-9.75312_pt1 | contig 26132 bp, 38 predicted proteins | sample MGYA00510271_ERZ791619 | MGnify/ENA primary metagenome ERZ791619 (study PRJEB30046, sample SAMN00715209) | human gut metagenome | study: EMG produced TPA metagenomics assembly of the A metagenome-wide association study of gut microbiota in type 2...
GGGAAAGATGGTCACGTATCGAGACACCAAGGGCAACGCAGTGGAGCTTCCGAAGCTGACGCTGGGCATCAGCGACAAGATGGACGAGGTGAGCGCGGCGCAGTCGAACCGCGAGCGCTACCGCTTGCAGTACGAGTTCGTCAAGGAGGTCTGCGGCGAGGAGTACGCCGCTCAGGCGCTCGGCGGAGAGGACATCGAGGACATCGACCTCGTTGCGCTGAACGTCGTGTACGTGGGCATCGTGAACGCCTACGCTGCTCCAGCGGCGAAGGCTCAGGCGGAGGGAATCGCAGAGCAGATGAAGGCTCTGAAGCCCGTCGTGGGAGCGGCCGACGCCGTTGGCAAGATTGCCGTCATGGGCAACTCGCGCCAAGGCTTCAAGGCCGTGCGATAGGCGATGATAGACCTTCGTTTCGAGCTTCCCACCAGCCTAGAGGTCGGTGGGAGGCTCTTTGCTTTGGATACGGACTTCAGGACGTGGATCGAGTGGCTTCGCTGCTATCAGGAGGAGGCCATCGCGTCGTACTGCATCTTCAAGGGCGAGAGGCCAGAAGGCACCGAGTGGGTGCCAGCGGCCTTGGAGTTCGCACAGTCCGAGAACGCCACCCCGAGGAAGTCTGGGAAGGCGACGCGCGAGACGTTCGACTTCATCCTCGACGGCGACTATCTCGTCGGCTCGTTCATGCAGGCATACGGAATCAACTTGGCGACCGTCGAAGGCCTGCACTGGCACGTGTTCCTAGCCCTGTTCCGCAGCCTGCCAGAGGGTACGAAGATGGCGGAGATAATGGGCTATCGCGGCTGGAACAAGAACGACGCGAAGAAGAAGATGGAGAAGCAGTACGAGGAGGCTCAGCGCATGTGGAGGTTGCCGCCCAAGAAGACCGCTGAGTCCAAGGCTATAATCGAGTGGCAGAAGAAGGCGTTCGGGAACATCGCGTACCCATAGGCAGGGAACGCCCCCGTTGACGGAAGGGGGCGAACGTGGCAGACGGAACAATCAGAATCGGCATCGAGCTTGACGACGGCGGCATCAAGTCGGAGGCGAAGGCGGCTGGAGCAGCAGCTGGCGACGCTGCTGGCGACGGTCTGGAGCAAGGCCTAGACCAAGGCTCGAAGTCTGGTGCCGACAAGGCTGGCGCGAACGTAGAGTCGTTCGGCGACAAGATGAAGGGCGTGCTCGCGGGAATATCCGTGGCCGCACTGGCAGCGTCAATCAACGAGCTTGTGTCTGTGACGAACGAGTTCCAAGAGGACATGGGCAAGCTGTCGGTCGCTGCGCAGCAGAACAACGTATCGACCGACGCGGCGAACGGAGCCTACCGGGACATGGTGGGCATCCTCGGAGAGACAGACCAGTCGGTGGAGGCGGTGAACCATCTGTTCGCGCTGTGCGGCGATAACACGCAGGCGCTGAGCGACTGGACGAACATCGCGAGCGGCGTGTACGCGACGTTCGGCGACTCGCTGCCGCTGGAGGGACTGACCGAGGCCGCGAACGAGACGGCGAAGGTCGGGCAGGTGACTGGCCCCCTCGCGGACGCAATCAACTGGGCGAGCGAGGCTGCGGTGCAGCAGGGCGTGGCGCTGTCTGGAAACCAAGCGGCGGTTGACGCGTACAACTCGGCGCTCGCGAGCGGGGCTACGCAGGAGGACGCGTTCAACGCAGCGCTTGCCGCGTGCAACACGGAGCAGGAGAGGGCGCAGCTCATCACGGACACGCTGAACGGCGTGTACGCGGAGGCTGGCGCTCAGTACCAGCAGACGAACACGGACGTCATCGCGTACCGACAGAGCCAGAGCGACCTAACCGCAGCGATGTCGTCGCTCGGGCAGGAGTTCATGCCCATCGTGACTGGGCTTACGAACGTGGCGACCATGCTGCTGTCTGGCGTGCAGCCCGCAGTGCAGTGGTTCGTGACCAACCTGCCGATAATCGCGCCGATACTCGCGGGCATCGCGACGACGATAGGCCTGCTGGCCGTCGTGCTCAACGCATCGACGATAGCGACCGCAGCGCAGACCGTGGCGGCGAACGCCGCAGCCGCAGCGCAGGGTCTCCTCAACGCCGTGATGAGCGCGAACCCGATCGCGCTGATCGTGGTGCTCATAGCTGGCCTCGTCGTGGCGATAATCGGCCTCTGGAACAACAGCGAGGCGTTCCGAAACTTCGTGACGAGCGCGTTCCAGCAGATCCAGAAGGTGGCGCAGGTCGTCATCGACGCAATCGTGAACTTCTTCACGGTCACGGTGCCGAACGCAATCGGAATCGTCATAGGGTTCTTCCAGAACCTGTGGAGCAGCATCGTCAGCGTGTTCAACGGTGCGCTGAGCACTGTGAGCGGGTTCGTGTCGAACGTCGTGAACTTCTTCACCGTGAGGGTTCCGAACGCGGTGAGCAACATGCTGAGCGCGGCTGGCCGCATCCCCGGCCAGATAGCGTCGTTCCTCGGCAGCGCGCTCTCGAGCGCAGCGAGCTTCGTGAGCGACTTCGCCTCGAAGGCGGTTCAGGCGGCGAGCGAGTTCGTGTCGAACATCGTGAGCGGCCTGTCTGGCCTCGCTGGGCGCGTCATGTCCGTCGGCTCGGACATCGTTCACGGCATCTGGTCTGGCATCAGCGGTGCCGCTGGATGGCTGATGAACAAGATTTCGGGCTTCGCGGACAACGTCGTGAGCGGCATCAAGGGCTTCTTCGGCATCCACTCCCCGTCCACTGTCATGCGCGACCAAGTGGGCAAGTACCTAGCGGAGGGCGTGGCCGTCGGCTGGGAGAAGAACGACCCGATGGCATCCATCGAGCGCGACCTGAACGTCGGCGTGTCCCGCCTGAGCGTTCAGGCGCAGGCTATCGAAGGCACCGGGGGAACGGCGAACTACCAGACGGTGAACTTCAACCAGCCCGTTGAAAGCCCCGACCAAGTTGCGCGGACGATGCGCTTGCAGCAGAGGTACGGACTCGCGGGTTCGTACGTGTAAGGCCGCACAAGGCGTTGGAACGCGCCCATGCCCCAACTACACTGGACATGGGCGCATCGCCCGTTACAGGCGATTCTGTGAGGTCTAGGAGGCATTATGGAGAAAGTCATACTCCACATCGTGAGAGACGACGGTCTGGAGTTCGACATCGACAACGTGGTGTGGATGATTCCGAACGACGGGCTGGAGAACTGGGCGAACCTTCCGCACTCGATCTCGGTGCAGGAGAACGCGAGCTACGACGGCGGCGTCGTCACGAACAAGCGCATCGAGACGGTAGACCGCTCGGTTCACGCGGAGCTTGCGAACCCAGCCGACAACGCGGCGAAGCGTCTGGAGGCAATCCGGTTCTTCAGCCCGAAGCACTCGTACGAGGCGCACCTTACGTATCAGGGGCGCACGCTGTGGTGCGCTGGCGAGCAGTACGCGTTCAAGTGCGAGACGGGAAACATCTACCAGCCAGTGACGTTCGACTGGACGATACTGTGCCCGATGCCGTACCTGCTGAGCGAGGGCAACTTCGGCAAGGACGTGGCGTTCATCACGGCGAAGTTCGGATTCCCGCACCACTCGGTCGTGCAGAGCACGCCAGCAGGCGTGTACAGGCGCGGCTTCGTCATGGGCGTGTACGACTTCAACAAGACGGTCGACATCCAGAACGACGGAGACGTCACGACGTTCCCGAGAGTCGTTATCAGAGCCGACGGCACGGTGGAGAACCCGAAAATCAGCATCGGAGACAAGTTCGTGCGCTTCGTGGGCACCTTGCAGCAGAATGACGAGCTGGTAATCGACTTCGAGCAGCGACCGCCCAGGGTGACGCTAAACGGGCAGAACGCCATCAACAAGGTTGACCGCGCAAGCTCGTTCACGTCGTTCCAGATTGAGGCGGGCGACACGACGTTCGAGTACGACGCTGATTCGGGCGAGAACGTCATGTCCGTGTCGCTATACTACTGGAAGCGCTATCTCGGCATCTAGGGAGGAAGCATGAACTGGTTCGACGGGGAGGGGGTTGCTCGATGGAGGTCTACGGCCTTGACGACAAGTTCGGCCTCGTGACGGCCGCCATCCCGTACTTCAACTTGCAGTGGAATCGAAAGTACTACGAGGCTGGAGACTTCAGCATCCAGATTTCCGCAGACGTGTACGACCCGAGCTGGGCTTACATCATGACGCACGACAGACCAGAGGTCGGAATCGTGCAGAAGCTCCAGTACACGAACGACGGCGGCGAGAAGCTGGTGCAGCTGTCGGGGTTCTTCGCCGAGCAGAGGCTGAACGGAATCGTGGCATCGCCGCGCTTCGTCGCAGACCTGAGCAAGACGGAGAACGTCATAAAGCGCATGTACGACACGTACGGGGTGCAGTCCAAGAAGGGCATCGGCTGGAAGGCCAACGCGCAGCCGCTCGGCGACAGGACGCAGTGCGACTTCATCGGAGACCTGCTCGGCGAGAAGTGGTACTCGGTTCTGGAGACGCGCGAGCTGAGCTACAGGGTGACGGCGCTTGACGACTTCAGCGGGCTTGTTTGCCAGATTTGGCAGGGCATCGACAGAACGCAGTCGCAGGACGCCAACCCGTGGTGCGTGTTCAGATCGGCGTTCGGCAATGTTGAGGACGAGGAGGTTTCCATCGACCGCTCGGCGTACGCCAACGTGTGCAAGGTGTCTGCGAAGGACGAGGCGTTGCAGTTCGAGGTGGATTTGAGCGGCGGCGGAGAGCGGTACGAGGTGTTCTTGGACAAGGGCAGCGAGGCTCCAGAGGAAGGCCAGAGCGAGGAGGACTTCGAGGCGGCGCTGAGGCAGGAGGCGCTGGAGAAGCTGGCCGACTGCGTTGTGGCGCAGGAAATCGACGTGTCGAACCTCGGAGACGCGAACTATCTGGAGGACTTCGACCTCGGCGACAAGGTGAGCGTGATTCTGGACGACATCGGTCTGGAGCTGGAGACGCGCATCGTGGAGGTCGCGGAGGTGTTCAAGCCAGAGGGGCATAGCGTACAATTGGGGTTCGGTAGCAAGAGGATCACGAACATGAGGAGGGCGATGGCGCGATGAAGGTGTTCCCAGTAGACAGCATCGTGACGAAGCTCGGCGGAGACGGCCTGCCGATTTACGACCGTCCGTACGTCAGCGCAGACCTGCGCGAGGTGTACGCCAACTTCTTCAGCAACGGCGTGTTCATGGACGACAGCACGTCGCTTCAGGTGATGAACGCCACGGGCGGCATGAACGTGTACGTGAAGGCTGGCACGTGCCACATCAACGGAGCGTTCGGAGTGGAGACTGAGCAGAGGACGTTGCAGCTCGACGCTGCGAGCGCGAGCCTCGACCGAATCGACACCATCGTCGCCCGCCTAGACCTAGCAATCGAGGCGCGTTCGCTCGACCTGTACGTGGTGAAGGGCACCCCAGCGGCAGACCCCGTGCGCCCGAACCTCACGCGCAACGAGACGGTGTGGGAGCTAGGCCTCGCCGACGTGTACCTGCCGAAGGGCATAGCGACCATCAGCCAAGGCCGCATCAGCGACACCCGCTTGGAGACGCAGCGCTGCGGCGCGGTGACACCGTTCGTCGAGTTCGACACGACGACGCTGTTCGAGCAGCTGAAGCAGGCGACGCAGGATGCCGTCGATGCGATGAACAATGCGCTCGACGGAACGACGGCCGGCAACCTCCAGAAGTACCGCAGGAGCCTGCGCGTGGAGACGGAGATCCCAGCTGCGGCAGACCTGAACAAGTACCAGACCGCTGGCAACTACGGGTGCTCGGTAGCTGGCAACGTCGCGGGCATCAAGAACAAGCCCATAGGGCTTGCGAACCCGTTCCTGCTGTTCGTCCACGCGGTCGGCAGCGCCGTGCTGCAAGAGGCAATCGACGCGGTTGACGGCTCGCGCTGGTGCAGGGCCGGCTCTGGAGCGTGGGTGCAGACCTACGATTCCAGTTCCGTCGTCCCCGTGGCAGACGGAGGCACTGGCGCAACCACGCTGACAGCAAACGCCGTGCTGCTGGGCAACGGCACTGGTGTTGTGAAGCAGAAGGCGACCGCGAACGGCGCTATGTACGCGACTGGCGCTGGCGCGGAGCCGTCGTTCGGCACCCTGCCGATTGCTCAGGGCGGCACCGGCGGCACATCTGGAACTAACGCGCTGAACAACCTCGGCATCAAGAAGTGGCTGCTCGACAACGTGTTCAAGGTCGGCTACGTGTGGATTTCCTACACCAACACGCCGCCGTCTGGTCTGGTGGGAGGTACGTGGACACCTATCACGGGACGGTTCCCGTACTTCAACGCCGGCACTGGCACGGGCGGCTCAAATACCCACACCTTAACAGTCGGCGAGATGCCGGAACATAATCACGCTACGGTGGCGACCGGGAAGTCCGGAAACGTCTCGGAGGGAGCTGGTTACACTGTTCCCCTTTACAACGACTACGGGTCTGACTATGCCGGCATGACGGCAACAACAGGCGGTGGGAAATCTCATAACAACATGCCGGCGTACCAGACCCTCTACGCATGGCGCAGAACCGAATAGCATCACGCTGTGCGCCTCCAAGCGTACAGCGTTTGGGATCCGTCCCGTGATAGGAAGGAGAAATCGAAATGGTAGTATGCGACGAGAGCGGGCACCGAATCGAGGAATACAACCTCGACAAGGGCTGTCTGGAGAACAAGAGCGAGGCCGTCGAGCACCGATGGGTGGTCGATTCCGAGGAGCAGGGCGAGTGGGTCACGCTGAAGGAGTACCCAGATACTGGCGGCAAGGACGTTGAGTGGCGCGTCACCGCCGAGGAGCAGGGGCACTGGAGGACGACGAATGCCGAGGGTGAGGATGTGGCCGACTTCGACGGAACGCTCAGCGACGACTGGCCGCACGACGTGCCCGTGCCAGACATCTTCGAGTACGCCATCTACCATCCGTACACCGAGGAGGAACTGGAGGAGCTCGAGAAGCAGCGCCAAGAGGAAGAGTACGGCGCACGTCAGGCGATGCAGCTCCAGGCCTACAACCTCATGGCCGCGCGCGCTCAGATTTCCACGCTGGAGTTCGAGAGCGAGACTGAAATCGCCGACGTGAGCACGCTGCTGCCCGACTGGGTGCCCGACGGGCACGAGTACAAGCAGGGCGACGCGTTCCAGTGGGAGAAGCGCACGTGGCGAGCATCGCAGAACACCACGAGCCAGAGCATCTACCCGCCAGACGTCTCGGAGGCGCTGTACTACGAAATCGTCATCGCACCCGACGGCATCATCGTCTACCGCGCGGCGCACGGGCAGTACGATTCCGTGCGCAAGGGGGAGCTGCGCCACTACCCGAACGCCGACAGCCCCGTGTACCGCTCAAAGGTCGATTGGAACGCATACGCGCCCGATGTGGTGCCAAGCAACTGGGAGCTTGTCGAATAGTGTGCTAAGATTGCAACCGCTGCGGTTCCTGCCTTCCGCAGCCGAGGGGAGGCCGAGCAATCGGCCTCCCCTCTTTGCTATAATCGTGCGGTACGGAAGGGGGAACCTGTGGAGGAAATGGACGGTCGCGTTAGAAAGCTCGAAGCCGACAGCCAGCAGATGATGGCCGGCATCGAGACGCTCGACAATCGCGTCACGGCCCACGGCAGGGAGCTTGACGCCCTGCGGTTGAGCCGCGAGCACGATTCGGTCATATTGGCCCAGATTCAGACAGCGTGCTCGGAGACCCGCGCCGACGTGGCGAAGCTGTACGAGCGCGTCGATTCCAGAGCTCAGGAGGGCGCAAAGCGGTGGGACGCAATCGTGAACACGCTCATCAACGGCACCGTGGCGGCATTGCTCGCCTATATCGTGTGGGCGCTGGGCCTGCACCCGTTCTAGGAGGTAAACATGACAGACCAAGATTTCCCGGAGTTCCAGAAAGAGAAGCCGGAGAAGCCAGACATCAACTGGCAGATTCGCATCAAGAACAAGACGTTCTGGCTCACGCTCGTCCCTGCTGTATTGCTGTTGGTTCAGGCGGTATCCGCGCCGTTCGGCTACACGTGGGACTTCGTGGTGCTGAACCAGCAGCTCGCCGCGATCATCAACGCGCTGTTCGCGGTCTTGGCAATCCTCGGCGTCGTGACCGACCCGACCACGAAGGGCTTCGGAGATTCCGAGCGCGCGCTCATGTATGACGACCTCGGCTAGGGGGTGGTCTATCCGGGTGCCCCATCCGCGATAGCGTCACGCGGGGCATGGCACCGACCGGGCCGTGGGGTAACCTGCGGCCCTTCGTTTTAAGGAGGCAATAATGGCAATCACTCAACGCGAGGCCTTCGCCCAGGTCATGGAGCACCTCTGCACCCACAACGGGGGAGCAGGCCACGGCTACTCGCAATATAACCGCATGGGCGACGGAACCACCGAGACCATCGGGCTGTCCGACGGTACGACCGTGACGATCGCGGGCGGCGACCGTGACTGCTCGTCGGCTGTAATCACGGCCCTCCGCGCGGTCGGCGTGAACACGTTCGGCGCGACCTACACCGGCAACATGAAGGCCGAGCTTCTCAAGACCGGTCTGTTCGTCTGGCAGGCCATGGGCGTGGCGAGCGCCAAGCGCGGCGACATCTACCTCAACGAGGTGCACCACACGGCGGTGTGTATCTCCGGCTACGGATCGGCACGCGGCGACCTGCTGGCGCAGTTCAGCATCAGCGAGAACGGCACCATCACCGGCACCAAGGGCGACCAGAACGGGCGCGAGTCCAACATCAAGCCGTACTACAGCTACCCGTGGAACGGCAAGCTCGTCTGGAAGTCTGACGGGAAGGTGCTCAACGGCTCCAACACGGAGGTCAAGGACAACACCCACCCGGACTTGGGCGACACGCGCTATTGGGGGCCGAAGTTCAACAGGGCATTGCAGAAGCAGCTCGGAACTACCGTCGATGGAACCATGTCGGGCCAGTGGCTGTCGAACAAGCCCTACTTCTGGGCCACCGACGGCGGTATCGAGTGGACGAAGACCGGCAATGGCATCGGCTCCGATATGGTTCTGGCGCTCCAAAAGAAAGTCGGCTGCAAGATCTACCCCGAGTTCTGCGGGGTGCAGGCGCGCCAGATGAGCAGCGGCACAATCAAGCGTCACCAGCAATGGCTCATCGACCACGGTATCTCAGTCGGCCCTGACGGTGCGGACGGGTATAACGGCCCGAACACCAACGTCGCCATCGGCAAGGCCCTGGCTGCGGGACTCTACGCGAAGTAGTGCAATCCCAGTGCGCCGGCGGTCTTTCCACGTGCCTTTCGCCGTCGGAGCGGCTCCTTTCCGATGCCCCCCGGTTCTGCCGTGGGGCATTGTTATGGTTTTAGCTGTTGCAAAGTTGATACAGTAGTTATATTATTGACTTGTCGGACATCGAGATCGGGGCACCCAGTGAAGGCACTCAACGTCAACAACCGCAAGGTGGAGGACTTCCGAGAGGACGGTCGCGCGCTGTTCGACGGCAGTCAGTGGCAGACCGCGTACGAGTCGCCTTCCGACCCCGAGCGCGTGTACGTCATCGACCGTTTCGGCTATGCCCGCAGCGTCTACTCGGCGGCTGTCGAGCAGGCCTGCAACTGCGGCCGGTACGCGCTCAAGTCCGAGCCGGAAGGCATCGATTACTTCGTTGACGGCAAGCCTTACTACACGGGGAAGGAAAACCAATGGAGCAGTTCACGGTTCAGCTCGCGCCGATCGTGATGGTGTGTGTCGGGGCCTACAACGCGCTCACTTCGGTCTGGGACAGGAAGAGCGCGGGCGTCACGGCGGCATGGGCGGCTTTCACCGTCCTCGCCTACGCCTCGGCCTACTATACGCAGGTGATGTACTGATGCGGCACGGCTGCCTGTACTGGGTGCTCATCGGCTGGTGGTGGGGAGTGCTGCGCTTCGTGCTGCTGGCCTACATCGGCGTTATTTGCACCTTTCTCGCGCTCCCGGTGCGGTTGCTCGCCAAAGCGGTGAAACGGGCTAAAAACGGCATCTGAGGGCTTCAGACGGTACAATCTAATAGACCTACATCGGGACGGTTCAGGCCGTGTGCCGTCGTTTAGCCTCACGGACAAGCAAAAGGAATACGTGCGCGAGGCCCACCACCGCTGGAACTTCGCCGAGGGCGCGGTGCGCTCGGGCAAGTCGTGGCCGGCGAGCAACTTCACGATTCCCGACAGGATACCGCACGGGGTCGGGCTTGACGGTATCAACCTGCCCATGGGCGTGTCACTCGGCAACATCGAGCGCAACGTCTCGGTTCCCATGCGCGAGCAGTTCGGCGAGGGCGACGGCAGGGCGTACGCGCCCATCATGAGGCTGTCCGGAAGGGCTGCCATCCCGACAACGACGTACGAGGGTGTAAAATCAATCATCGACAGAAAGATGAAGGCGGGCGAGATAAGCCGGCCTTGGGAGGTATTCGAGAACATGTCGGGAGAGAAGACGTATGGCGCACGCGGGCGGAAGGCCGACTAAGTACGACGCGAAGTACCATGTGCCGTGGGCGCGGGGCCTCGCCATGCGCGGTGCCACGATGCAGCAGATTGCCGAGGAGATGGACGTTGCGCTGTCCACGATTTACAAGTGGATGGACGAGCACGCGGAGTTTTCGGACGCTTTAAACGAGGGCAGGCAGCAGACGGACCTCAGAGTGGAGCGCAGCCTGTACGAGCGGGCGATGGGCGGCAAGTCCAAGGAGACGAGGAAGGTCATCGATGTCGTGGACGGCCAGCCGGTGGTGAAGCGCATCGAGGAAGTGGAGCGCGAGCTTGCACCGGACACGACGGCGTGCATCTTCTGGCTGAAGAACCGCAACCCCGCCATGTGGCGCGACCGTCAGGACATCGCCGTGAACGAGGAGCAGGACGCGAACATCAAGGACTGGATTGCGGCGCTCGGCCTCGGGGGAGCCAGATGATCAGGTTCAGCGACAAGCAGAGGCGCCTGGCCACGTGGTGGTCGGGCGCTTCGTCCGAGTACGACGGCGTAATCGCAGAGGGAGCCGTGCGCTCGGGCAAGACTTGGGCGATGGTCACGGGGTTCATCCTCTGGTCACAGAGCACGTTCTCATACCGTAGCTTCATCGTTGCCGGACGCACGATAGGCTCTCTGACGCGAAACGTCGTGATGCCCATGCTGACTATCCTCGGGCAGGAGCTGGGTTTCCCGTTCGAGTACAACCGTGGAAACGGCTTCGTGAGGGTGGGCACCAACACCTACTGGCTGTTCGGCGCATCGAGCGAGCAGGCTCAGGACGTGATTCAGGGCATGACCGCGGCAGGGTGCCTGCTGGACGAGGTGGCGCTGATGCCGCGATCGTTCGTTGACCAGGCGCTCGCCCGCTGCTCGGTGGACGGCGCGAAGTTCTGGTGGAACTGCAACCCGTCCTACCCGACGCACTACGTGAAGAAGGACTTCATCGACAAGGCGCGGGAGAAGCACCTGCTGGTGATGAAGTTCAACATGTCGGACAACCCGACGCTGAGCGAATCAGTGCGGCAGAGGTACGAGCGCATGTACAGCGGCGTGTTCTACGACCGGTTCATCCGAGGCCTATGGGTCGTGGCGGAGGGTCTGGTGTATCAGGACTTCCGGGAGGACACGATGTGCGCGGAACTGCCCGCAGAAGACGTGCAAAGGTCGCCTCACGTCCTTTCTATCGACTACGGCATCACCAACCCGTTCGTCGCTATCGACTGGGTCATAAAGGCGGGTGTGGCCTACGCCGTGGACGAGTACTGCTTCGATTCGCAGGCCGAGGGGCACCGCAGGACTGACGAGGAGCACTACGAGGCGCTGAAGAGGTGGATGGGCAAGAGGTACGTGGAGCTTGTCGTCATCGACCCATCGTCCTCGTCCTTCATGGAGTGCATCGCACGCCACGGCGAGTGGGACTACCGAGGCGCGAACAACGCCGTCATCGAGGGCATCAGCAACACCATGACGGCGCTGAAGCAGCACGGGCTGTTCATCGGCAGGAAGTGCGATCGACTGCTGTCCGAGCTGGGGCTGTACCGATGGAACGAGCACAAGAAGCACGAGGAGGTCGTCAAGGAGGACGACCACGCCTGTCTAGTCGGGTCAACGATGATTGAAACCGACGGCGGGGCCGTGCGGATTGACGAGCTTGTCGGAACATCGGGACGCGTCTGGTCTTACGATAACGGGGAAACGGTGCTGAAAGGCTACCGAGACGTCGCGCTGACCGGGTTCGAGGAAACTTACGAGGTTGTCCTCGAAGACGGCAGGACAGTCGAATGCACGGGGAACCATCCGTTTCTCACCGACTCGGGCTGGAAGCGTTGCGACAGCCTGACCTGTAGCGATAGGATAATCGACGTATCGCACAACGTCGAAAGAGCAAAACATGACAGAGGTTGCCTACAGTAGAGACGAGAAGCATGCCGCAGTGGATGGGTTCACGTTCACGCGCGACGAGAAGATCGGCTGCCGTCTTGCAACGAAACCGACATGCGGCAACAAGAGGGGGCGGCTTCACGATTGCATGTGGCGAACGGGGGTGGGTGAGGTTCAGAAGGGGTTCCATGTCCACCATGTCGACGGCGGCAAACGCAACAGCGAGGTTGGCGACCTGACGGTCGCAGGCGCGAGCGAACACGCGCGCCGACACGCGGGCAGCATGAGCGGGGAACGGCGCGCGAAGCCAGGGGAGAACATCGCCGTCGCTCAAGAAGCGGCGAGAGAATGGCATCGAAGCGAGAAGGGTCGCGAATGGCATCGGATGCGCGCTGTTTCCCCTAGAAACGGGAAAGTACACGAAAAGGCGTGCGAGAACTGCGGAAAGGCGTTCGAAACGAAAGAAGACCGCCGACGTTTCCGTTCGAACGCCTGCAAAAGCGCATGGCGCAGAAAAGAGGGTGTCGATGACGAGAGAAGAACGCGCGAACGGTGCGGAACCGTTTTCGTCGCAAACAGGTACGGCAAACGGCGTTTCTGCTGTAAAGGTTGCGCGGGTAAGGCGCACGGGCGAAGTCAAACCCGTTTACAATCTGACAGTCGATGAAACCCACAATTTCGCAGTGAACGGCGGTCTTGTAACGCACAACTGCGACGCGATGCGCTACTTCGTGCAGACGGTGGGACTGCAGGAGCTGTCGTGCTTCGAGTGGGACTAGGCTAGAATTACGCTGACGATCGAGAGGAGAGGCCGATGGGTTTGTTCGACATGGTGCTTGACCGCCTAGCTGCGGCTCTGGGCAAGCGGGTTCAGGGGTACGAGCAGCACGCAGCGTACCGAGACAGCGGGAAGAAGGGCACCGACTACTCGGTGGAGAGCATGGTGTGCGAGTCGCTCGCGAACCTGATGATGCTGGAGTACTCGATGCCGATTGAGGGAGGATCGGCGCGGGCCAGAATGCTCGACGAGGTGTCCGACGCGTTCGTGCGCGACACGCTGCGCAACGCGGTGGCGATGGGGTTCCTGACTGGGGACAGCATCACCGTGCCCAGCTGGAACGGGCGCACGATGGACAACGTGCTGGTGGACGCTGGCAGCTTCGCCATCCTCGGAGCGAACGGCCACGAGGTCACGTCGATGATTTACGTCGTCGACGAGAAGCAGATTAAGCACGGCGCTCGGTACACGCTGCTGCGCCTCGTAGAGCTTGTGCCGTACACCGCTCAGGACGGCACGAAGACCTTCGCGAACCGATACAAGACGTTCATCGCGAAGGACGGAACGATAACGGACATCCCGCTGAGCGAGTTCCCGGACTGGGCTGCGGCGAACGAGGAGGAGTGGGTCATCCCGAACGTCGACCGCCTGCTCGTCGGACGCTACCGCTCGTTCACGCTCAACCCGCTGCGACCGAACGCGCAGAAGGGAACGCCGATATGTTTCGGGGCATCGGCGCCCATCCGCGAGATCCACTACCTCACGCAGCAGATGCACGAGGAGTTCGGCCTGAGCGAGAAGGCCATCATCGCCGACAAGACGCTGTTCAAGAAGGAGCTTAGGCGAGACAGCGAGGGCAACGTCATAAGCCAGAAGCTCGTGCTGCCGAAGGGTCGAGAGCGCCTGTTCATGGACGTCGGCAACCGTGGCGGGTCTGGAAGCCCGCTGATTCAGGAGTGGGCGCCGACAATCCAGCTCCAGCCGTACATCGACGCGCTGGAGAAGCAGTACCAAGAGGTCGAGAAGTGTGTCGGGGTGTCCTCGGGCATCCTGAGCAACCTGAACGACCAGAGCTACCAGAACGTGGACAACGTGCGCAAGAGCACCATCAAGACCCAGAGCTTCGTGAACACGGCTCGCGGGGTCTGCGAGAGCTACCTGAGCGACATGGTGTACGCGTGGAACGCAATCATGAACTTCTACGGGGTGACCCCCGTGGGCGACTACCACGTCGAGTACAAGTGGAGCGACGAGTACGTCAACACGTTCAGCGACCAGCAGAACGCCATCCTCGCCGGCGAGGCAATCGGCGCAACCGACGCCGTGGACTACCGCGTGTTCGTCATGGGCGAAAGCCCCGAGGTGGCGAAGGGGAGGGTGGCGCAGATAAAGGCCGAGAAGGCAGCTGCCGCCCCGGCGTTCGAGGGGATTAGGGTCTAGCGATGGATGCTTCGGACATCGAGTATCAGGAGCGGGAGCAGAACGAGGTCGAGGAGGACGGTCTGGCCGTGGAGCTGGCCGTCCTCTCGGTCATCGTGGCACGCCTGCGCAAGGTGGACGAGAGCACCACGTACGCCATCGCGCGTGCGTGGCAGGCCGAGGACATGGGAGCGATAGCGAAGCTGCTGTCAGCTGGCGCCCAGATGCTCACGGGCAAGTCGAACAGGGTCATGGACGGCATGGGCGAGTCGTCAGACGAGTGGGCCAGGCCGTTCTTCGAGGCTCGCGGCATCGCTCAGGCATCCGTGTTCGGCGACGAGTCCATGGGCGCGGCGCTGAAGTCCGGCAAGGTCGCCAACGCGCAGAATGTCGCGTCCATGTGCCGCACGTCCGTGCTCTCTCTGGTGGCTCCAGACGGCACCGTGAGGCGCGTGGACGAGGCGTACAAGGCGATCATGGACTCGGCCATACGATCCATCATGCAGGGCGACGCGGCGTACACGAAGGCGATAGAGCGGGCTGTGTGGCAGCTGTCCAAGGGCGGGCTGAGGGTGATGTACCCGAGCGGTTCAACGAGGGAGCTGTACGCAGCCGTCTCGATGAACGTCATGGACGGCTTCAGGCTGACGATGCAGGACATCCGAGACCAGCAGGCGCAGAGGTTCAAGGCCGACGGGATCGAGGTGTCCGCGCACGGCATGTGCGCCGAAGACCACCTGCCGTATCAGGGCAGGCAGTACACGAAGGAAGAGTTCGAGCGCATCCAGCAGAAGCTGAGGCGACCGATAGGCAAGGGCATGAACTGCCGTCACATGGTGACGGGCGTGGTGCTGGGCGTTTCCCCCAACGCGTACACCGGGGAGCGGCGCAGGGCGATGGTCAGGGAGTCGCGCAGGAAGACTGGCGTCAAGACCGCGAGCGGGCACGACATGACCGCCTACGAGTTCAGCCAGTGGCAGCGGCGCGTGGAGACCGAGATACGCAAGCTGAAGGCGCAGGCGAGGCTGCACGAGAAGGCTGGGCTAGACCCCGGGGAGCTCGAGCGGGAGGCCGATGCGAAGAGACGCGAGTACGTGGAGCTGTCGAAGAAGGCGGGGGTCGAGACGAGGCTGGAGCGGACGCGGGTCTACGAGTGGAAGCTGAAGGGATAGCAATGACACCGTACGAGAGGGGCCGCACATTCGAGTACTCGACCATCAGGGCGCTGAAGGCCAAGGGCTTCACCTGCATGCGTTCGTACGCTTCGAGGACACCTGCTGACATCTGGGCCGTCCGTGGGGGCCGGGCCTACTTCATCCAAGCCAAGCTGCACGGGGCCATTTCCGCGAAGGAATGGGACACGTTCCTCGATTACTGCCTGAAAGCCGGGGCCGAGCCGATTATCTCCAAGCGGCCCGACGGCAAGACACGAGGCGTGGAGTTCTACCGCATACTCAACAGGCGCGGAACCGGGAAAAGGCCGTGGGAACTTTTGGCCCTCACCGACTTCGGCCTCATCTGATGCTATAATTGCAGACGGGCCGCGAGTTTCCCATACCACACGCGGCCCAGCCCTACGGGCCTCCGTGTGATATAATTGATACACGCGGATTGCGCCCGCACATAGCTATCACGCCCGATCCCAGCGGGTTTGATAAACGACAACCCCGTCAGGTAGGCGCAATCTACCCGGCGGGGTTGCTCTCTTTTAAGGAGTGGAAATGCAAACGGAATCGTACGTCGTTCTCAGGCCGTTCATGGTCGAGGAGTTGGGCCTGAAGGGATCCGAACTCGTCGCCTACGCGCTCATCTACGGTTTCTCCCAAGACGGTGAGTCTTGGTTCACCGGGTCGGCCCAGTACGTCGCCGACTGGTGCGGAATCGCCCGCAGAAATGCCATCGGCGTGCTCCAGAAACTCACGGACAAGGGACTCGTCGAGAAGGTCAGGACGGGTCGGGGCTGCGCCTACAGGGCGTGTCGAAACATCACCGGTGATAAAACATCACTGGTGATAAAACATCACCAGACTGGTGATAAAACATCACCGGTTACTGGTGATAAAACATCACCCAATAATATAGGGGATATAACTAGTAATAATGCTAGAGAGAGAAGGCACAAGCTCGGCGAGTTCGGACATGTTCTTTTGAGCGACGAGGACGAGAAGAAACTCGATGAGCAGTTCCCCGGGTTCTGGCGGGACTACATCACGAGGGTCGATGAGTACTGCGAGCAATCGGGCAGGCGGTACAGGAACCACCGCTTGACGATTTCCAAGTGGATCAGGAGGGACCAGCAGACCGGCTCGGTGAAGTCCGGCGCCTCCTGCACCGCTCCCGTCGGGGAGGCGTACGTCGGGGCTGCGGAGAGGTCGCCGCGCGAACGTCTCATCAAGGACTACATGAACGCCACGGGCAAGGGAGGGTTCCCGTCCTCATGCTGCGCCCACTACGACTGGTGCGTCGAGCATGGCGTGCCGGAATACGTCGAGGCCGACAGGCTCACAAGGCAGTGGGTCGAAGCCGGAGGCACCGAGCGCCAGTTCCCGCGCTCCAAGTACCCGTGGAACCCGAGGCCGTAGATGAGGCCGACGCTCGGGGACGCCATCAGGGCCTACGGCGTCCCGGTACCCATCGACCAGATATACGTGGCGAACAGCATCACCCGCGAGGAGCTGGACGCGATCGAGGCGAAGAGGCGCGAGAGCGCCGAGGAATCTGCGGCGGAGTTCCGCAAGGCGATAGCCAAGCGGGAGAAGGCGAGACGGGACGACGAATACGCCAAGGCACACGGTATGCCCTAGGAAGCAACAGAATCTGTTTCTAGGGCATGTTTTGCGTTTTTAGGTGTAGGCGCTAGGGTAGCCGGGAAACGGCACCGTAAAAACGATTTGGGAGGCTCAAATGATTATCACGGGATACGGGGAGACGCTCGTCGGGATGCCGGAGGGGTCGCCGTTCTCGCTGGCGGACACAGTGACGCTCGCATACCTCATCGACGGGGCTTCGTCGGATGGGGAATGGACGCGATTCGATTACTCGGTGGCGGAGGGCGACCTGTGGGACGCGCGGTGCGGCGGCAGGGAGGCGCTGCGGGCGAGACTCAGGCTTCTATCGAGGCACGGCCTCATCGATACGAAGACGGTCGGGGTCAAGGGCGAGCACGGCGTGAGGACGTTCTATCGCGTCAACATGGCGGCTCTGGCATCCATCGAAGTTTCCCCGGCTGTTTACCGCTATCGTGTGTTACAATACTGATACACACGAAAGGGAAAGGAGCTGTCTATGTCTTATCTGGTCGTATCGCAGGCCGCAAAGGAGCTTGTCTCGGCGTGCGGTTCAGTTTCCAAGGCGGCAGAGGCGTGCGGGATCCAGCGCACGATGATGTACCGCATCTGCGACGGTGACTTCAGCAAGTGCGGGCTTATGCCGCGTACGGTGCTGAAGGTGCGCGACGCATATGCGGAGAAGTGCGGGAAGTATTTCAGCCTCGAGGAGGTCTACCGATGAATCTGGACACCTATCTCGATGCGGTCGAAGGTTGCGGCAGCATGAAGGACTTCAAGCGCAACCTCGGCATGGAGGGCGAGAAGTCGTCCGACGTGCTCATCACCGTACTCTGCGGATGCGTGGCAGACCGCATCAAGGCAATCAAGCATCCGGTCGAGTTCTATGCAGACTTCGCGGAAACGCACCACGGGCAAACCGGCGACAGGGCCGCGCTGCTGTCGAGGGCCCTGTCGGATATGAAGGAGGCGCTCCGCGATGGCTAGGTGCGTCAACTGGCACGGGGCAGGACGGTATATGCTCTGCTCCGGCAAGATGAAGGCCGTGCATCGCAAGACGGTCAGGTGCTCGACCTATGCGGAGCTGTCCGAGGCGGTCGAGGGTATGGAGAAGTCCACCGGGTTCCCGGTGTGGACGTACTGCCTGGGAAAGGTGCAGAAATGAGCGGACTCGTGAGGGGCCTCTACCCAGATGAGGTCGAGTGCAGAATCGGACAGGTATCCAAGAGCGGCAAGGGCCTGAGCCTGCTGCTGTACAAGACGAGCCGCACGGACATGGCGCTGCTCGACGAGACGTTCGGACCCATGGACTGGCGCTGCTCTTATGAAGAGGTCAAGGGCGTGCTCAACTGCACGCTGAGCGTCTACGACGCGGACAAGGGCCTCTGGATTGACAAGCAGGCGGCTGGCACCGAGAGCAACATGGAGAGCGAGAAGGGCGAGAGCAGCGACGCGCTCAAGCGCGCCGGGTTCCTGTGGGGAATCGGTCGCGAGCTGTACACGGCACCGTTCATCTGGATTAAGGCCGAGGACTGCGAGATCAAGAACGGCAAGTGCTACGACACGTTCGCCGTCGATGCCATGGAGGTCGTGAACGGTCGGATCACCGCGCTCTCCATCATCAACGAGAAGACGCATAAGACCGTGTACCGTTGGGCCGTCGACCGCAAGCCGGTGAAGCGCCAGGAGGCGCCGGCGAGCGTCCAAGAGCCACCTGCCACCGATGCCGAGGTCGAGGCCTTCCAAGGCGCCTGCAATGAGTTCTCGTTCCTGACCGGCAAGGAGGTCGCCGACATCCTCGACGCATTGGAGAAGACCAAGACGCTCAAGGCCGCAGGCTTCACCCAGTGGAAGAACGCGCCGTCCAAGGTCATCACCACGGCGCAGGCCGTCGTGGAATCTTGGATCAAGAGGAAGACCGCCGAGAACCGCGACGCCGTGAACAGCCTCACGGGTGAGCGATGAGCGCCGTGTCGCGTCGTACGTCATCTATACACTCATGACGGTATTGGCCGTCCAGACACTCTAGGAGAAGGTTATGAGCATCAACGTCGTCAACATCTCGGGAAATTTGACAAGGGATTCGGAGCTGCGCCGCACCACGGGCGGCACGGCCATTCTGGGCTTCGGCGTGGCGGTGAACGATAGACGCAAGAACCAGCAGACGGGCGAATGGGAGGACTACCCGAACTTCGTGGACTGCACCATGTTCGGCACCCGCGCCGAGAAGCTGGCGGGGATGTTGGCCAAGGGAACCAAGGTCTGCATCCTCGGCAAGCTCCGCTACATGAGCTGGGAGAGGGACGGGCAGAAACGCTCCAAAATCGAGGTGATCGTGGACGACATCGAGCTTATGAGCCGACGCGAGACGGCAAGTGCACCCGTCCCAGAGGACATCGACGAGGACATCCCGTTCTAAACTAATGGACTGGCTAATGGACTAATTAGTCGTATTACATTAGTCGTATTGCATTAGTCGTATTGCGTTTGTATGCAAGACTGCCTGAACTGGAGCAAGCCGCTTTGTATGTCAACGTGCCGGTTGACGCATCTGGGGAGCTTCGCGCCCCCCTTTTCTTTACGAAAAGTTGTTGCAAAGTTGATACACGTTTGTTAGAATATAGCCAAGGCAATTGAAGGGAGCCAACAATGAACAACATCGAGAGCGCCATGAGGGACGGCATCACCGAGAAGTGCCCCAAGCAGTGCTGTTACTGCAAGCACTTCCGCTATCTCAACTCCGACATCATCGGCGTCTGCGGGCTGGCATACGACGAATGGGTCGATGACAACCGTGGCACTGTGAGCTGCACCGAGGCGCTGAGGTTCTTCGAGGACTACGCGGTTCCGGACGACGAGGAGTGCGAGCGCACCGGGTTCGAGGAGTACTAGAAACTGGGACTTCGGTCCCTTTTCTTCAAAGAAAGTTGTTGCAAAGTTGATACACGTTTTGTAAGATATAGCCAAGGCAGATGAAAGGAGCCGGACATGATTCGCAAGTTCAGGGCAGAGACCGAGGACGCCAAGCAGAAGGTCTTCACGACGAAGGCCAAGACGCTCGACGGCATCGAGGGGTAGGCGGGCCTGATGTATATCGAGTACGTGACGGTAGACGTCAACAAGGTGCTGCACCAGCTCCGAGAGGTCGGCACGATGGCGAGCGCGGTAAAGAGGCTTGAGGCCACAGGGTTCACGCGCACGGGACGCATGGGCAACCTCGAATGGTCGGACGGATACACCGACGCGCACATCCACTTCGGGAGCTTGGACGACGCGAGAGCGTCCATCGTCCGATATGTTCACGAGTACAGCTTTCTGGACTAAGGAGAAGAAATGCACCTCTACGAGATTGACGGACGGATCGCACAGGTAATCGAGAACGGCTTCGCGTTGGACGAGGCGACCGGCGAGGTCTTCACGTGCGACGAGCTCGAGGAACTTGAGGCCAGCCGCGAGGCCAAACTTGAGGCCGTGGGACTGTTCATCAAGGACCTCAACGCCGAGGTCGCTGCATTCAAGGCCGAGGAGAAGGCGCTGACCGAGCGCCGCAAGGCCAAGGAGCGCCGGGTCGAGCAGTTGAAGGACTACCTGGCCTTCTCGATGCAGGCTCACGGCGACAGGAAGCTCGACACGCCGAAGGTTCGCCTGAGTTTCCGCAAGTCAACGAGCACCGAGATCACAGACGAGAAGCTCGTCCCCGACGAGTTCAAGACGGTCGAGACGGTCGTGAAGATTGACAAGAAGAAACTCGGCGCGGCTATCGACAAGGCGATGAAGGACGGCACGCCGGACGCGATCAAGGGCGCAGAGCGAATCACGCGGCAGTCGCTCATCATCAGGTAGGTGAGCGACGATGCGGGAGATAGGCAGCGTCTACGTGGGCGACGGCCCGAAACTCATGGGGGGGTATCGTTAAACACTTTGACCTACTACACTTCGCGCCTCTACATCACACCGCCCGACAGCTGGGAGAAGCTCGAAGAGGACTTATCAGCCTAGTCGTGAGGGACGAAGACGGAAAGGTTCAGCGCGTTGTCTGCGGTCAGTACCCGTTGGAGGCGACCGAGTTCGAGCGCGTTGAGATTGTCGACCAAATATACTTCAGGCCGGTAGGTCACGACGAGGACAAGCTATACAGGATGGACGACCTCAAACGAAGTTTGGAGCCTGTCCGCTCCATCTGATACAATAAGGACGCAGGCAACGCTGCGAAAGTTGCGACGGAAGGCCGATGCTCTTTGGGAGTGTCGGCCTTTTGCTTTATAATGCACTCAGCCCGCGCGGGGCTTCACCTGCGCACCCATCCGGCTCGGGAAGGCCGAGCTTAATCATGACTTTAGAAGGGTTGAGGACATTGCAGAACATCGACGAAATCCTGAAGGCGAACGGTATCGAGGGCGATCCGGCCAAGGCCATCGCGAAGGCAGTCGGCGAGAACTACAAGACCGTCGCCGAGGTCGAGCAGAAGGCCAAGAAGCTCACCGAGACTCAAGCGGCTCTGGACAACGCCAACAAGGCGCTCGACGAGGCCAAGAAGGCTGCGGAATCGGCGGACGTGGACGGCCTCAAGGCCAAGATCGCCGAGTACGAGGAGGCCGCCAAGAAGCGCACCGAGGCCGACGAGGAGGCCAAGAACCGCGCAACATTCAACGAGAAGTTCGGCAATGCGGTAGGCGACAAGAAGTTCGTGAACGACATCGTGCGCGATGCCGTCGCGGACAAGGCGTACGCAATCGCCAAGGCGAACCCCGACATGGACGTTGCCGCGATTCTGGGCGGCATCGTCAGCGATGCGGAGGGTGTCTGGCAGAACCCGCAGCAGACCGTGAAGAAGATGCCCGCAGCGAGCGGGAACGGCGGCTCTGCGGCTGGAACTCAGGCCATCCAGAACATCGAAGACCTAAAGGGCATGTCCGTCGAGGAGATCCGCGCCCACATGGACGAGGTGAACAAGGTTCTGTCGAACCAGAAGTAAGAGAGGAGTAGCGATGGCTACCAACTATTTCATCCCGCAGGTTTGGTCTGCGAAGATTCTTGAGGCGCTGGACAAGGAGCTTGTCTACGCTGGCCTCTTCAACACCGACTACGAGGGCGAGATTGCCGAGGCGGGCGATACCGTCCACATCGCGCAGGTCGGCGACGTGACCATCAAGGACTTCAAGTGCGGCACCGACATCGCAGCGCCCGACGAGGTTAAGGCCGAAGACCTGACGCTCGAAATCGATCAGGCGAAGTACTTCAACATCAGCGTCTGCGACGTGAACGAGGTGCAGTCGAAGATTGCCCTGCTCGACACCGCCACCCAGCGTGCGGGCTACGGTTTCTCCGATGTCTGCGACCAGTTCCTCGGCAAACTGCTCGCCACGAGCGGCACCGTGAAGACGGGCTTGGGCACCAAGGACACGCCTATCACCATCACCGCCGACAACGCGTACGAGACGCTTGTCAAGATGAAGACGGCGCTGGACAAGGCCAACCTGCCCAAGCAGGAGCGCAAGGTCGTCGTCCCGCCCGAGTTCGAGGGCTTCATGCTGCTCGACCCGCGATTCGTGGCCGTGCCCGTGGACGAGTCGCAGGCTCGCCTCACCGAGGGCACCGTCTACCGCGCGGCCGGCTTCGAGATTCGCACGTCCAACAACGTGCCGTCCGAGGCCGACGGCGGCTCTGGCTCCACGACCGTGTTCTCCGTCGTGGGTTCGTCCCCGATTCAGGGCACGTTCGCGCAGCAGATTCTGAAGACCGAGGCGTACCGCCCCGAGAAGCGCTTCGCCGATGCAGTCAAGGGTCTGCACGTCTACGGCGCCAAGGTTCTGCGCCCGAGCGTCGTCGCCGTCGCAACGGTGGCTTTTTAGCGGGGGAGCAGCCTAGCCCAGCCACGGCGAAAGTCGGCTCGGCCAAGGTCGGTTCGGCCAAGGTCGGGACAGAATAGCAATCAGGGGCTGGGGTCTGGCGACCTCAGCCCCTTGTCGATTGGAGAGAGAAATGGCAACAGCACCTGCGTACACCGCGCACCAGTGGAAGGACGGGGAAGTCATCACCGCCGAGCGCCTGAACGCAATCGAGAGCCAGCTCGCGGCCCTGTCCGCAGCAGGCGGCATCGGCACGAGCAACATCGCCGACGGAGCCGTCACGTCCGCGAAAATCGGCGTGTCGGCTGTCGGCGCGGGCAAGATCGGGTCGAACGCCGTCGCAACCGCGAACATTCAGGACAAGGCCGTCACGGCGGCGAAAATCGCCGATGGGGTCCTCCCCGGGGAGAAGTAGGTGAAGCGCAGTGTACGTGACCTACGAGGAGTACAGTGAGCTTGGCGGGACGCTCGACGAGAAGTCTTTCGCCGTCGCCGAGCCGAGGGCTGAAATGCTGCTCGACAGCTGGACGCTCAACCGCCTGAAGTCCGAGAGGGTCGTCGCTGGCTTGGAGCAGATGGGCGAGTACCAGAAGGTCAAGGTCGCGATGGCTTGGCTCGTTGACCAGATGCAGGGCATCGAGAAGGCGCGCAAGGCGAAGTCCGAGGGCACCGAGGTGACGAGCTTCAACAACGGCGTAAACTCGTTCTCGTTCGGCGGGGGAGCTTCGAGCGAGGCCACGGCTGCTGAGGCGTCCGCGTACCACGAGGTGTGCAGGATGCTGCCCGTGGAGCTTGTGAGCGCCTGCGTGGCCTACAACGACGCGCGTTAGGGGGGTGCGGTGTGAACATCGACGTTGACGGGCTGCTCGACAGCACAGTGACCGTGTTCAACCGCATCTGCGCCAAGGATTCTGGCGAGGGGGCGGACAAGTACCGTCCCCTCGTCCTGCATCCAGCGCTGTGGGTTGAGACGCTGACGCGCACGACCGACGCTGACGGCACGGTGCACTTCAAGCGCACGGTCAAGGTTCAGGTGCCAGACGGAACCGCGACCTTCAAGCCATATCGTGAATGGGTTCCAGAGGCTGTGAAAGGCGCTACAGCGGGCGTTTACACGCTATCCCTACACGACTACCTGATGGAGGGTTCCGTGGCCGTACAGGGCGACATGACGCGCCAAGAGGTAATCGCCGCAGTGGAGGGCAAGCCGCACTGCGAGGTGACGGCGTTCCGCGACCTGCGCAACAACGGCGCCGTGTCCGCTCCAGAGGTCGGGTGCCTGAAGTACGCGAGCGTCGTCTATGCCGAGGGGGTGTAGCGTGCGTGCGTTCTGCAAGCGGGTTGCAAGCGTTTGCAGACGTTCTGCTTGCAATCTGCATGTTGGCCTATTTCGGCTTCAGAATCTGGCGGAAGGCGAGAAGAAACTAGCGTCTACCTCGGTGTTTGCAAACTGCATGCAAACTGCGTGCAACTGCTTGCAAAATGACTGCTAGTTTAGATTAGATCAGGTTAGTTTAGATTAGTCTAGTTTAGGAGAGGGGAGGCGCGTGCGCGTGGCTACGGTGACGCTAGACCTCGACGGGATTCCGCGCAAGGTCGATAGAATCAAGTCGGACGAGGACTTGGGCCTGTTCATGGCGACCGAGGCGATGCGGGGGATGTCCCCGTACGTCCCGTTCAGGAACGGCTACCTCGACGCCTCGGCGAAGGCCGAGCCGTTCGCGGTGACGTACAGCACGTCGTACGCTGGGCGCATCTACCACGGCACGTCGCTGAAGTTCTCCAAGGAGCGGCACTCGCTGGCTACGGCTGAGTGGGACAGGGCTTACGCAGCAGCCCACGGGCAGGAGCTGGCACGAGCCGCGACGGCGTACCTCGGGAGGTGATTCGATGGGGATGCACGGCAAGACCGAAGCGGTCGTGGAGTGGCTGAGGACGTACCCAGAGCTCGACGGGTACCTGAAGCTGAACGCCACGGAGCTGACCGCAGGCGAGCGCACGGTGAACACCGTGTACAACGACGCGAAGGTGCGGGAGTTCATCGACGGCACGGTGGAGCGGCAGTTCACGTTCGCGCTCGTGATGGTGTGCGACTGGTCGTCTGGGTTCGACACGGTGAACGCGGAGGCCGAGGCGTGGGGCGAGCTGTGGCTCGACTGGTGCGACGCGCAGTTCAAGGCTGGGAACGTGCCAGATCTCGGCGATAAGTGTACAATCAGGGCGATAGAATCGCTCCAGAACATCCCGTCGCTGGCCGCGACCTATCAGGAGGAACAGCTTGCGAGGTACATGTTCCAAGCACGCATCACGTACTGGGAGAAGGAGTAGAAGATGGCACAGTTGACGCGAAACCTGTTCGTACCGCTCATCGACACGCTGAAGGGGGCGAGCGCTGGCGAGGGCACATTCAAGTGGGTGCCCATCGACCTGTCAACGCAGTTCGAGCTGGCGTACAACCCCAACACCGAGACGAAGTCGTACATCTGCTTCAAGAACGACACGAACGAGGTGACTGGATACGCCCCCGAGCTTCCGCAGGAAATCGCGCTGGAGAGCGACAACCCGCTGTACAAGTTCATGGACGAGTACCTGAACTCGTTCCCCGTGGGCAGCGCGGCCAAGGTTCCGTTCCTGTTCGTGCGCCCCGACGTGGAGACGGGGCAGGCCACCAAGGCGCTCATGTGGCAGGAGGCGACCGTCGTGGGCGACACGCTGAACACCGTTGACGGCATCCTGACGTTCACCATCAGCCTGAACGGCGACCCCGTTGAGGGCAGCGTGACTGGCCTCGGCACCGATAACGTGAAGTTCGTCCCAAAAGCGTAGAAGGAACCGCGAGGGTCGGTTCCGCCAAGGTCGGTGAGGCTGTCGTCGGCAGTGGATAGCATGATAGAATGAGCCGTGGCGCAATCGAGCGTCACGGCTTTTTCGTTGAAAGGTAGGGAAAGATGGGCACGTATCGAGACACCCACG
>ERZ791619.391-NODE-391-length-25855-cov-3.08504_pt1 | contig 25855 bp, 13 predicted proteins | sample MGYA00510271_ERZ791619 | MGnify/ENA primary metagenome ERZ791619 (study PRJEB30046, sample SAMN00715209) | human gut metagenome | study: EMG produced TPA metagenomics assembly of the A metagenome-wide association study of gut microbiota in type 2...
CAGAAGGATGGCGACTAAAGTAGTCAATCCTGCCGACAACAGGAAACTGCTCAGGTCATCCTCGCGGTATATCAGCGAAACACCTGCACAGCAAAGTAACAGGCCTGTCTCTATCAGTAAGAGGAAACCTGTGATGCGATATATCATTTTAGAGTTTATCATACCATCAATTAAAGTACTTTTCTATCTTCTTGATCATCATGCTGAGGCAGAATACGACGACGTGATCACCTGCCTGAATAAGGGTATCACCCGTAACCAGTATACCTTCTCCGTTGCGGATCAGGCCACCGATAGTGGTCCCTTTGGGCAGTCCCAGGTCTTTCACTTTGTTTTTGGTAATTTTGGCGTTTTCGGGTACTGTGAATTCTGCTACGTCCGCATTGGCAAAGGTCAGGCACTTCACATTCGAAACGTCTGCATCGAGCATCATCTGGTAGATGTGGCTGGCGGCAATCATTTTTTTATTGATTACCGTGCCGATGTCCAGGCTTTCCGCCATACCGATGTAATCGATATTTTCCACTTCCGCCACTGTTTTGCTCACTCCCATGCGTTTGGCGGCAAGGCAGGCCAGGATATTGGTCTCAGAGTTACCGGTCAAGGCTACGAAAGCTTCCGTGTTCTTCAGTCCCTCTTCAATCAACAGGTCCATATCCCGTCCGTCGCCGTTGATAATCATGGTCTTATCATCGAGCAACTCTGTCAGGCGGTTACAGCGGTTTATGTCGTTATCCACAATTTTTACCTGCATGTAATCCGGTACATATTGTGCTGTACGGACTGCGATGCGGCTGCCGCCCATAATCATCACATTGCGTACGTCGGCATATTCTTCCTTTCCGGCAATTTTTCGGATGTAAGGGATGTATTTCCGGGTAGTGGTGAAGTATACGATATCGTGCAGTTTGATGGTATCGTCTCCACGGGGGATAATGGTTTCGGTACCCCGTTTGATGGCTACTACGTGATAGGGAATATCCGGCGCACCCAGTTCGGCCAGCGTGACATTCAGTATTTCGGCTTTTTCACGCATCTTTGTACCGATCAGGATAAGTGATCCTCCGCAAAATTCCCACCATTGGCGCACCCAACTCATACGCATGGACGATACGATCTCCTTGGCAGCCAGCATTTCCGGGTAAATAAGGGAGTCGACACCCAGTTTCTGGAAGAACTCTTTGTTCTTTGGCAGCAGGTATTCGTAATTGTCGATGCGGGCTACTGTCTTTTCGGCTCCCAGATTGGTGGCAAGCATGCATGCGGTCATATTCCGGCTTTCATCGGGAGTGACGGCGATAAAGAGGTCTGCCTCTTTGATGCCTACCTCTTTCAGTCCTGATATGGACGAAGGAGAGGCCGTAACAGTCATCAGGTCGAAGTTAGAACTAAGCGTACTTAGTTTCTCTTCGTCATCGTCCATCAGGATGATGTCCTGTTTCTCGCGTGAGAGTAATTTAGCCAAATGGGTGCCTACAGCTCCGGCACCAGCAATAATTATCTTCATTGTGATTGCAAATTGCGGTTCTATTGCGTATTGGGGGATTAAGAATGGGTAGCCATGCAGCTTTCCACAGGAGCATCCATTCGTAATTCGTTTTTAGTAATTACCTTGTAAATTCCTTCTTCATCCATCCCGCACAAGTGGTAGAGTTGCTGCACCGATCCGTGTTCAATGAACTGATCCGGTACACCGATGCGCCTGATTTCGGGATAATATCCGTTATCGGCCATAAATTCGAGTATGGCGCATCCCATACCTCCTTTAATGATTCCATCTTCTATCGTTACGATATGGCGGAACTTTTTGCCGACTTCGTGCAGTAGCTCTTCATCGAGCGGCTTGAGGAAACGAAGGTCATAATGCGCTACGGAAATGCCGGTATCTGCTTCAGCACGTTCGATGGCACGGGCAGCCAACTTGCCGATAGGGCCGATTGTAATTACTGCCAGATCGTTTCCGTCCTTTAGTTTCCGTCCTTTTCCCACCGGAATCTCTTCCAACGGACATTCCCAGTCCACCAACGAACCCCGCCCGCGCGGATAACGGATGGCAAAAGGCCCTTTGTCGGGCAATTGGGCAGTATACATCAAGCGCCGCAACTCATGTTCGTCCATCGGTGACGAGATAGTCAGGTTGGGGATCGGGCGTAGATAAGCCATGTCGAACACACCGTGGTGCGTAGGACCGTCTTCACCTACCAGTCCGGCGCGGTCAAGACAGAATACTACATTTAGTTTTTGTATCGCTACGTCATGGATAATGTTATCGTAAGCCCGCTGCATAAACGAGGAATAGATGTTGCAGAAGGGCAGTAATCCGTCTTTTGCCATACCTCCGGAGAAGGTCACGGCATGTCCTTCGGCAATGCCTACGTCAAAGGCGCGATCCGGCATACGATCCATCAGCATGTTCATGGAGCAGCCGCTCGGCATGGCAGGGGGGACTCCCATGATCCGTTTGTTCTTTTCCGCCAGTTCTACCAGCGTATGCCCGAATACATCCTGAAACAGGGGAGGCATCCCGTCCGTATTGGCTACAATACGTTTTCCTGTTACCGGATCGAACTTACCCGGGGCATGCCATATAGTAGCCTGTTTTTCTGCCGGACCAAATCCCTTTCCTTTGATGGTGTGGAGGTGTAGAATCTTTGGTCCCTGCATATCTTTAATATCATGCAGGATACGGGCTATGTTTTTTACATCGTGTCCGTCGATGGGACCGAAGTATCGGATATTCATTCCTTCGAAGATATTCTGCTGTTGGGCTGCCAGAGATTTCAGGCTGTTTCCCAATCTTATCAAGGCCTTCCGACGTTCTTCATTGAGTAATCCCATTTTGAATAACAGGCGGGATGTCTTGAAACGCAGTTGGTTGTATCGGTTCGAAGTAGTGAGATTGAACAGATATTGTTTCATGCCGCCTACGCTGCGGTCGATGGCCATGTCATTATCATTGAGTATGATCAGCAGGTTGTTCGCAGTCGATGAAGCATTGTTCAATCCTTCGAAAGCAAGTCCTCCGCTCATGGATCCGTCACCGATAACGGCTACTACATGGCGGTCTTTTTCTCCTTTTCTCTCGGCTGCCACTGCCATACCCAACGCTGCCGAGATGGAGTTGGAGGCATGACCGCAAGTGAATGTGTCATATTCACTCTCTTCCGGTGAGGGAAAAGGACGGATACCGCCTAGTTTACGGTTGGTAGAGAAAGCTTCACGCCGTCCGGTCAGTATCTTGTGTCCGTAGGCCTGATGTCCCACATCCCAGACAATACGATCATAAGGAGTGTTGTACACATAGTGCAGTGCTACAGTCAGTTCTACCACACCGAGGCTGGCAGCGAAGTGTCCCGGGTTGCACGATAGTTCCTTAATGATGTCCTGCCTTAATTCCTCGCATACCTCCGGCAATTGATCTACGCTCAGTTGGCGCAGGTCTTTGGGATAATTGATGGCGTTTAGCAAGCTATATGTTGGTTCATTCTTCATGATTCGGGCAAATTTAAATGCAAATTTAGTAAAAGAAAGCGGAAGGAGCATCTTTTTGATTGGAAATTTAATAAGTAAGAGTGGAAAGGGAGGCGGACTGACAACCTTATGGACTTATAAATGTGGTCTCCTTTTTCGTTAACATTGTTAATGCGGTTTTCCGGGTGTTTTCTTTTTGTTGGCAAAGAAGAAGTGTTTTGTGTTTAAAAGACTTGTTCTTTGCAAACAAAACACTTGTTTTAACACTCTGTTAAATCAAGCATTTTATATACTGAAAGTGAAGTCGTTTAAGTTGTTGATACAGAGTGGATCGTTGTTGTTTCTAGTTTTTCTGCTATCCTGCTTGTCCGGGTGTGATGATAGATGGTATTTATCAAAACCACAATGATACCGATGCCGATTTTCAAAAAAGGAAGGGGCGATTGAGAAGGATGGGGGATGGGTGATCTTGTACGGATAAATAACGTTTGTTTGTTGGAACTGTTGTTTCCGTTGTCATCAGTTACCGGGCTTGGGTCGGTTGATGAAAGCTGCGATGTCATCCGTCACGTAAGAAGGAATAGAGGAGGGACGGCTGTATTCAAGAGGGGTTGACTTCCCTTCTCCTTCCTGAAACAGATGATTGAGTCGGGGATAAGATTTAAATATCGCATTCGGATGCTTTGCCAGGGCGGATTGCCATAATTCGAAATCTTGCATGGTGACCTGATAATCACGTTCGCCTTGAAGGACAAGTATGGGGAGAGTCAGTTTTCGGACCACTTCCAAAGGTTTATATTGATTGGCAAGCATCCAGTAAGCTTGAGAGAGATTCATGGGCAAAGGAGTTGTAATGTCGAATGTGTCTGTACCCAGCCTTTTCACGTTGTCCACTTGTTTCTGTAATTCGGCTATTTCCTTTTCAATATCTTTAGCCGATGGGAGTGCAGAGGCGAGAAACTTCACCTGACTTATAAACAGATCTTCGAGTGGACGGGCTGCACCGGCAAGCAGAATAATCCCTGCCGGAACTTTATCGCTACGTTGGGCGATGCGGGGAGCCAAGGTGCCTCCCAGGCTATGTCCGAGAATGTAGATCCGTTCGGGATTTATTGTCGGTATGGAACGGGCAAGTTTAATTGCCGAAAGGGCGTCATCCACTGATTCTTCATCGAAAGTAATTTCTTTGCCTGCAGGTGCGCTGTCGGCTCCATATACTTTGGTGCGCTTGTCATAACGGATCACGGCTATTCCACGCTCGGCCAGTCCATACGCGAGGTCCCGAAAAGGTTTATTGGCCCCTACCGTTTCGTCCCGGTCGCTGGCCCCCGAGCCATGTACCAAAATGACTACCGGCAGATCTTTGCCGTTTTTAGGAAGAGTCAGTGTGCCGGGAAGCTTGAAATTCCCCGTACAAACCTGTATGTCTGTCTCTTTTATTTTATCTTGTACCGATGTCGTCGGGGGAGTGGTCTTTTCAGCCGGAACAGGTACGAAACGAATGGTATTCACCTTTCCGTCCGGATTGAACGCTGTGAGAAAACGCAATGGTAAGCGTTCGAACTTAACGTCGCAATAATAAATAGTCATTCCGTTTATTGGTTCGGTTTTCCACTCTCCGTGCGACTGATACTTACCTGCTTGTTGTTCCAATTGCTTGAACAGTCCGTTCAACATCTCTACGGAAAGCATTTTCCGGATGTTATCGTCCAGATGTACATACACACTGTCTCCTTGGCCTGCAATCAGCCGGTCGAGAAGTTCGGATGCCTGTTGCGCACGATCCTGGGCTTGCAATACAGGAGTTACTGCCAGCAATAGCCATAGCAGGCAGATTCCTTTGAGTAGATTTTTCTTTATCATAACTTGTTTATTAAGAAATCTCCGATAAAAAATAGAGTTCCGAGGAAAAAGATTCCGTAAATCAGCAGGGAGATAGAAGTCAGCCAACGGGGCTGTTTTTGCTCTCCGACCGCACGGATACGTGCAAATGTACTGAACAGACATTCGGCTGCGGCAAACAGGACTATCAGATAGATGATCAGGTCGGTCCACGATTGTAGCCAAAGGTCTTTGAGATTACCTATCAGACATACCAATATCACGATGGCTACAAAATATGAAATACGCATTAAGTCTGTTTTCTTTGATCCCATAAGCGTCTCCTTTTCAGTTTTTAAGTTCAAATTCTTCCCTTTTTGTTGCTATTTCACAAACTTAAAATATTTTCTTTGAAAAAGGAGCTTTTCGGACTGATTCTGTTTTTCCGTTAACAATTATTATAAAGCCTGTAGGTGGGATGGCAGTAAAGTTACCGCTGAATTATCCGTATCTTTGTCGTAAACATAGAGGTATAAAGATATGAAGAAACTGATAATATTCGATTTGGATGGTACTTTATTGAATACCATTGCCGATTTGGCACATAGTACGAATCATGCTCTGCAAACTTTGGGATATCCGACTCATGAAGTCGCTTCCTATAACTTCATGGTAGGTAACGGCATCAACAAATTGTTTGAGCGTGCATTACCCGAAGGAGAGAAAACCGAGGAGAATGTGCTCCGCGTTCGTAAAGAATTTCTTTTGCATTATGACCGGCATAATGCCGACGAGAGTCGCCCTTATCCGGGAATTCCGGAATTGTTGGAAACATTGCAGCATAAAGGTTATAAATTGGCCGTGGCTTCCAACAAATATCAGGCAGCCACCGAGAAGCTGATAGCACATTATTTCCCAGGAATCCGGTTTGTTGCTGTATTTGGGCAGCGTGAGGGAGTGAAGGTGAAGCCGGATCCTGCTGTGGTGCATGATATTTTGCAGATTGCCGGTGTTTCGAAAGACGAAGTGCTGTATGTCGGCGATTCGGGAGTGGATATGCAGACGGCTATCAATAGTGGAGTTACTTCCTGTGGAGTCACGTGGGGATTCCGCCCCCGTACGGAGCTTGAATCATTCTGTCCGGATTATATAGCAGACAAGGCGGAAACTATTTTGTCTATTGTTTGATAGAAAACAGAAAGGAGAACCGAAAGATGCGTAATGTCTTAGGTTCTCCTCTCTATAAAAAGTAATTATATTCGCTCGGTTATTTGATTTCGTCCGGCCATGGGCATGGCTTTCCGGTTGATTTGAATGAAGGGCGTTGGCCGCCTACTTTGCGCAAATAGTCACCCAGCTCTTTAGATAAACTTTTCACAATGTCCGGATGTAGGGCTGCCAGGTCATTCTTTTCTCCTATATCTTCCGGAATATTGAACAACTCTTTTTTACCGCTGTCATAGTAGTAAATCAACTTCCAGTCACCTTTGCGTACGGTACAAGTCGGGCCGATGCCGGGACCGTCGTTTCCCCAATGATTAGGGAAGTTCCAGTGCAGGCTGCGTCCTTTGGACGGATCACCGGTATGTGTCAGCAGAGGCATAAAACTAATTCCATCGATCGGCTGTACCGTCTTATAATGTTTGATTTGTGCCATCTCGAGTATGGTCGGATAGAAGTCCTCGATAATTAAATATTTATCACATTTGGTATCCGGTTTTACAACTCCCGGCCAGCGGACGATCATCGGTTCGCGTACACCGCCTTCGTAAGCCGATCCTTTCCCACTGTTGAGAGGAGAGTTCTGCGTGTGCAGTTTTCCGTCACGCCATTCCGGTTCGCTGGACAGACCGCCGTTGTCGCTCATAAAGATGACGATGGTATTGTCTGCTTCTCCGTTTTTATCCAGCCAGTCCATCAGGTCACCCAGACTTTTGTCCATACCTTCGATCAGGGCCGCATAAGCAGCTTCTTTGGGAGTCAATCCTTTATTGATATATTTTTGATAGAAGCGTTTGTCTTTATCGATCGGAACATGGATAGCGTAGTGAGCCATGTAGAGGAAGAAAGGCTGATTGTATTCTTTGGCATGATCGAGTGCTTTGATAGCTTCGAGCGTCAGAGCTTCACTGACGAAAGTATCGGTTCCCCAGTATTTCTCTAATCCCGGAACGGCAAACCAGGGATTCGGTTTACCGTCCGTCCGGTTTCCGTAATTATTTTCACCCAGGTAGCTTGCCAATCCGCCTCCTGCATGTCCGGCTATGTTTACTTCAAAGCCCATGTGATAAGGACTTTCTCCCGGAGTGTTGACGGCGCCGAAATGTGCTTTCCCACAATGAATCGTGTGGTAGCCATTGTCTTTCAGGATTTCTGCTAGTGAGGTTGCCTGAAACGTGTGGTCGATATTGGGAACCTGGCAAACCCCGTTTACATTCCAGTCCGCTACATTGAATACATCGCTCGGGCGGTCTGTTTGCTGGCCTTTGGGATATGTCCAGTTGGTTACCCGGTGACGCGCGGCGTTAGTTCCTGTAATCAGGCTACAACGGGTGGGCGAACTGATGCTGCTGGCATAGGCTTGGGTGAACATCATACCTTGTTTGGCAAGGCGCTCCATATTAGGAGTTTCGTATACCTCGTTGTAGTGTGTCTTTTGGGTCCAGAAAGGCAGGGATGTATCTTGCCAGCCCATGTCGTCTACCATGAAGAGAATGATGTTGGGGCGTGTGTCCGTACGTCCGTTCGGCTGCTGGTGCCGGGCTTGCAGAGCCGGGGCCAATGGAGCCAGTGCGAGGGGGATAATTATTTTCTTATTCATCGTAATTATATATTAGAGGATTATTTTCTGATGGTCATTTTTCCGGTTTCCTTTACCTGAATGTTTCTCAGTTCTTGTTTTCCGGAGTTCTCTGTCCATATTTTCAGAGTTCCCGGAGAAAATACATTGAGAACCAATTTGTCCGGTGTCGAAGATAGAATCCGGACGGCCGCAGGTGACAGATATTTTTCCTGTATCCCGATAACGGCCCATCCGTCATGGATCGGACAGAGATGGAATAGACGGTCGGTAAAGCCATCCAGTTCTACAGTCTGTTTACCGGTCAGTTCAGTGGCTGTCTGATTATTCCAATCGAATAGAATCACTCGTTTTTGTTGAGGTGTTGGTTTGCCGGTCAGTGTTTCGCGTAACAGATAATCCTTCGGGTCTATTTCGGCGGTTACTTTCCGGTGTTTGGGTGAGGTGTTGAGGTTATAACAAATGACGGATACAGCCTCGTCACCGGTAGGAGCGAATACCCGGTATGCCTTTCCGTCTTGCAGTGGATTGGTCAGTACCGATTCCGGGGTCGGAATGGCAGGGGCTTCCGGGCGGAATATTTTGCCCTCTTTATCGATCAGTGGGAAAATATTCTCTTTTACAAATTCTTTCGGAGAATCGGACAGGTAGACCGGGCCGCCTGAAATAGCCTTGGAACGAGCCATCAAACTGCCACAGATTGTATCGCTGGAATGAAACATATCGTGATCCGGCCATACGGTTTGCCCTTGCAGTAATGTGTTGGTGTATGACTGGAAGAGATGCGACTTTGCCATGTTCTCATTGTATTTCTTATAGTCAATGCTGACACGGGCAACTCCGCTATGCAGGGTGTGGTCCGTGTTAAGTACGTTTTGAGCCATGCAGTTCATCAGTCCCACCTGCTGTGCGTGAGTTTGCTTTTCCAATGCCAGATTACACTCTTTCGCCTGACGTACGACTTCAGTAGAGCCCATGTAAAGCGGTAAGGTGAATGCCTGATTGTCTACTTTAAGAAAATCGAATCCATGGGTTTTCAGAGAGTGAACGTAATACTGGTAGAACGTGTCGATATTCGGGGTGCTTTTACCGGGCAAAAGACTTCCATTGAAAGAATAGAGGCTGGTTTTTACATGGGTTGGAAAATCATTATCGGGGGAGATTCCCATCCAATATCCGGAGAGGGCATACCACAATCCTATCCAACGTATTTTATCTTTGTTTTTGTGTGCCATGATCGGAGCCCATCCGTTTGGGAAACGTTGAGGATCGGGGGTAAAACTTGTCAGTTGACGATTCTTGTTGGCCAGGTGACCATCGTCGATCAGTACGTAACGTACAGGAACTCCGGAGGTTTCGATGGCATCCAGGTCATTCAGGATTTTTGTTTCATCAATATCGAAATGGTAATGTTCCCAGGTACACCATCCCAGATAGTTCAGAGCCTCAAAATAGTTCTTTTCCGTGCGCTTTTGCAGGGCCGATACGTTCCGGTCGGATATCAGGGTTTCGTAAGCCTGCCGGAATACCTGATAAATGTTGCCGGCACTTTGAACCAGTGCTACCGGTACTTTGTGTTCGAGCCGGTCGGTTCCCAATGTCGATACATATAAATTGAGCGAGCCGTCGGTATTTACCTGAAACCAGCTGAGGCTGTTATCACCCGCTATTGCTTTGGTGAATAGATAGCTTCCATCGGTCAGTTGCAACAATAAAGCGTCTCCCAGTGTAGAAGGACGTGCGTTGGAAGGAATACCCGGATAGTCGTCCCGGGTAAGGTCTGTCAGATGATTGAACATCCAAGGTAAGAGACGATTGGTATTGTTGGGCCATTCGTAATCTCCGGGGCGGGAATCCCGACTGAAGAATGTCCCCCGTACATAAGACGGCAGTTGGATGCGGTAGCATATAGTGGTTGCATTCTCAGGAACTGCATTCTCATAAATGACCGGTTCTGCCGTTCTGTCCAGGCGGATGGTCTGAGGCATTGGAGAGGCGTTTACATCTTTAAACGATTTACCTTTTTCGTAGATAAAAGAACTTTGGGCAAATACAGCCGTCAAAGGAGCGACCGTACTTGCCAAAGTAAGCAAACTTATGATGAAATATCTTTTCATGCGTATGAATTAGTTGACAGAAAAAGCACTGAAATTGATAATATCGGGTAATGCAGTGGATTGCAGTACGGTTAGCCGTAATGCCGTAGCTTCTACCGGATCGAATTTTTCGATGCGTTTGTGTCCGACAGATTCTCCGGAACAAACTGTTTGCCACTTTCCATTTACCTTGGCTTCTACTTTATATTGGCGGATACGTTCTCCGTTCTGTATGTTTTCTTGAATGATGCAGTAGTTTACCGGTTGCTTTTTGTCCAGTTTCAAGGTCAAACTTTTTTTCTGTCCCGATGTCTGGGCTAATGGAGAAGAGAAGCGACGATTGATTTCTGTACCGAATTCTTTCAGGCGTTGTTCGTCTCCTGTAGGTATTAATCCGTTCGGGTCGGGTGTCAGGCCTAAAATCAGGGTAGCGTTCCGTCCTACTGATTTTTCATATTTATCCATTAGTTCGTTCAATGGATAGATGTTGTTTTCGTCATCCGGTTCCCAGAACCATTCGTGACGTCCGTTGGCTCCACGTAAAGGAGTATCTGCCATGGCCGGTACCCAGTATTTTCCATCTTTGTCGCCATGCTTCAACAGTTCGATTTGATCGCCATTGCTTTCTATCCGTTTGTGATGTGAACAGGGAGCGGGGAAGGTGGACCAGCAGGGATAACCTACGGTACCGGTCTCGGAACCACCCCAACGGAAATCTGCACGATCTATATTATGATAGAACAGGCAATTAGGCTGATATTTATTCACAATAGGCTCTACGTCCGGTCCGTCTCCACGAGGATCATCGGCGCCGCCGTCAAACCAAATCATGTATAGATCTCCATAACGGGTACAAAGTTCGGTCACCATCTTTTCACACAGTCGTTTGTACCATGTTTGCCGGTTGTGAGCAAATTCTCCTTCTCCTTCTGCCTTAAAGTTATGTATGCCCAAAAGAGAATTCCACCGGATACCGATGTAGATACCCGGTTGTAAGCCGTATTTGCGGCAAGAGTTGACAAAGTCACGGACGATATCCCCTTTGCCGTCTCTCCATTTTACGGCTTTGAGGCAATAAGGATTTACGTCACTCTGCCAGAGACCGAAACCGGTTTCATGAGTGGCAGTCAGTACGGCAAACTTACATCCGGCTGCTTTGGCTGCCAGCACCCACTGGTCTGTGTTTAGTTCCGTAGGGTTGAATATGTTGTAATCTTCTATCGGATTGATGCGGTTGTTGCCTTGTCCGTAGCGTACTCCGTCGAACACATGCAGATCATAATGGAATACGGCTCCCATTTCCGCTTGATGCCATTTCAACTGAAAGGGCTTGGGAACGGGGATAGTAGCCTGTTGCGCCAAGCAATAGACTGAGCAAAAAAGTAAGAGTAGGGTGGTGTTGATTCTGTTCATGATTATTTAAGTTTTATATATTGGGCAAATGGGTCATTGGTCTTTTCAAGCCATGTTTTCAGTTGCCGGTTAAATGTATGGGTAAGTTTCAATTGTTGGCTGGCAATGTTATTCATTTCATGAGGATCATTGGTACGGTCGAAAAGAATGACATTATCGATCTTTCCGTCTGTTGCGTGTACAGCATATGTATATCGGTCGGTACGGAGTCCGCGATAACCTGTTGCATGGTTATCGAATTTTACGAAATAGTATGGTTGTACAAGATCTTTTTTGTTTTTTCCGGTCAGTACTTCATTGGACAGGTCGAATGTCTGTACTGTTTCCGGGATTTCTTTACTGAATCCCATCATTGACAGGAGTGTGGGGTATAGGTCGGCAAAAGCAATCATCAACGGGTCGCTTTTACGTGGTTTTATTTGATCCGGCCAAGATAGAATCATGGGGATACGCATAGACTCTTCATAGAAGATATCTTTTCCGGCATTTTCGTGAGCGCCCATACAGATTCCATGGTCAGAGGTAAAGACCACGATCGTATTATCAAATAAATTATTTTGTTTAAGGGCCTCGATGATTCGCCCTACATTTTCGTCTACACCGGTGATGCAGGCATAATAGTTCCGGATGTTATTTCGGAAGTAGTCTCCCATTTCCGTACCTTTGGCCGGGATATCGGGACGTCCTTTGCAAAGCGCCTCTACATCCAGATCTTTGTATATCTCTTTATATCGGTCCGGCACCAATTCATATCCCGTGTGTGGAGGATTCATCGATACCACCAATGCAAACGGTTGTTTTTGGTCTTTCTGTCCGTTGATGTATTCGATAGCTTTGCTTGCCTCGTATTCCGGACCCCATTGGTTGACATAATAGAAGCTGTCTCGTGGAGCAGTGGTATTCCAGTACATCGGTTTCAAATGGTAATCATATGTTCCATAAGCTATCCAATGGTCGAAACCGTGGCGACGTTCGGGTGGACACCATTCGTTCCATGCCACTTTCCCGCGATTATTGTAAGTGTCTACATAGGGCTTGTAGGGTGCATCCAGATGCCACTTTCCGATGTATCCCATATTGTATCCCTGATCTTTAAGCACATCGCTCCAACAGCGGGCGTTTTGGGAAAGTTCCACTCCGTAAGGAGCGGTTTCGGAGTTACAGTTCCCGGTTACTTTACTGCCAATGGGATACATACCGGTCATTAGCATTCCTCTTGCCGGCGATGATACCGGATAACTACTGATAGCATTGGTGAAGTTAATTCCTTCGGAGGCAAGCTTGTCCAGGTGGGGAGTCTTTACAGGTTCTTTACCGATGCAACCGATGGCATCTCCACGATATTGGTCGGCCATGATGAAGACTAGATTGGGAGTCGGTTGCTTTTCTTGTGCTTGTAGTCCAGTGCTCAAAATAGGCATGGTAAGCAGTGCTTGAGGGATGATATTTTTCATAATGCTGTAAAGTTACTCTTTTTTGGGTAGAATACAATTTTTATTGAAAATAATAAGATCTCCTCCTTTTTTGGGGGAGGAGATCTTGTCTTGAGTAAGATATTTAATCTACTGAAAACTAATCTCCTTCAGGGAGACTGCTCGTTTCTATCTTCCATCCTGGATTTTGATAAATCGTAGAGGTTGTATAGTCGGTTGATCCTTCTTCTGCTGTCGTCAGACGGAAGTGGTCAAAAGCAATTGGATTTAAATATTTATTTTGGTTCCAATTATAGCCATTGTATGCAATGTTGTTTGTATTGATCCGGTAAGGACGTAAGTACTGACTTTCTGATTTAGCTGATACATTAGCATTATTGTTACCTGATTCAATCAGATTAATGACAGAGAGAGTGACGTCTGCAACTGGTATTGGGCTAGGAGTTTTGTAACGTTGATAATTTTCACTCCATAAATCGAATCCTTCTACGTGATAACCTTGCATCATGTCTAGTGCACGCCAGCGTTTCAGATCATTTAGGCGTAATCCTTCGGCCGCAAATTCGATGCGACGTTCCCGACGAATATTATACAAAGTGGTTGAAACAAATTCAGAACCTGAATAGCGGGCAAAATCGATCTCTTTACTCAGATCTGTAGCGTCTATTGTTTTTTGAAAATCGGTATCCATTCCTGCTCGATTTCGTAAAGCTTTCCAGTATTTGGAACTGTTGGCATCAAGCGAGTTATTCAGTTCATAATCAGCTTCCATATAATTCAAGTATGCCTCTGCTGCACGGAATATGACACAGGCTGTAGTTGATGGGAGTGTAGGTCCTTGTGCGGCATCTGTTGCTAATCCCTTTTTTACTGAATAGCCGGTGGGACATTTGTTTTCGTCCTGTCCAAGTACAATTGGTGCACGATAATAATAACCATATCCTTTGACTAGATATTCAATGTTACTTCCTCCTTCAGATAAGAGATCTCCAGGTAATAAAGTATTATAAATCAGTCGTGGATCACGATTGGTTGCAACTGCTTCATAAGTTTTATCTCCTTGATAACCAGAATTGTTTGCGTATATTGGCAAGCCATTTTCCATCAAATAACTTTGCATCATACTACGAGTCCATCCGGTATTCCCACCTCCATTGCGTTGGATGTAACCGACAACAAAATGGTTGACTGCCGGAGTTAAACTGGCGTCGTAGGCTCTCCACAATAACACTTCCGAAGCGTTAGCTAATGATTGGCTGTTGAATAACGACGGATAATCGTTAAATAAAGTGTATTTATCAGCTACTATTTGAGCGGCAGTTTTAGCTTCTGTCAGGAAGTATTTAATTTCAGAATCAATATTGATAGTGAAGTCCTTTAAATAATCTTTGTTTGCTCCTGGCCATCCCGGACCTCCTGGTACACGTGCGGTCCCTTTGTGGTATTTTTCCCAAGTACCTTCAAATAATGCCACACGACTTTTCATGAGGGCAGCACAGTCTTTGGTTAGGCGATTGCTCATTGGTGGGGTTGCTTTCATATAATAGTAAGCAGAATCTAAATCTTGTATGATGAAACGTGCTACTTCATTGCGTGGGCGCCGTTTACTTGCCTCTCTAACTGTTTCATAATCTTCCGAAATCCAATGTTTTAAGATAGGGAAATCACCGAGTGCAACTAATTTAGTAAAGTAAATATAAGCGCGAAAGAAATACATTTCTCCCAGATAGTGCATATTGTTAGCTTCTACTCCACTAAGTTCACCGGCTTCCAGTCGGGGACGTACCTTATTGATGAAATAATTGACATTCCGGATTTTCCCAAAATCCCAAGCACCTCCACTTTGAGCCACACGTGTTTCTCCCTTTACAAATGAACCGTTTGGATTACTTGCTGCTTGGTTGTCACTATTATTGTCTGTTGCAAATACTCCCATACTGTATTGGCCTGGAGTGTGGGATGGAAGTTGATCATATAGATTAGCCGAATAGGCTGCTAAATCGCTTTCTGCCAAAAGATATTTGTCGGTAGGTACGGCATCTAGTGGCTCTTTGTCGAGAAAGTCATTGCAAGAGCATAAAACACTTGCTAAACTAAAAATATATAATAGATTCTTTTTCATTGTTCTTGCTTTTTAAAGAGTAATATTTAATCCAAATGAAATAGTCTTTGACAGCGGATAAGTCTTTCCGTTGCTAAATCCGTTACCGGCTGTTGCTTCTGGATCGAACATATCGGCAATACCACTGATTGTGAATAAATTCTCTCCACTGACATAAATGCGGAGCTTTTCAATTTTTGCTTTATTCATCCAAGCTTTGGGGAATGTATATCCTATTTGCAAATTTTTCATACGCATGTAAGCACCATTTTGCAGATAACGCGTTTGAGTTTGCTTGTTTTTGTTTCCTTTGTCTCCTAAGTAGGCTTTGGGATAGTAGGAGTTCAAATTTGCTCCGAATATAGAAGTTGTATTTTCAGGACGGAAATAATCAAGATGTTCGTCAAAACCTACTGATTGCCATTCTCCTCCATCTGCTCCCCAGAACATTGGTCCGCTCAACCATAAATCACGTTTCATGACTCCTTGGAAAAACATTTGAATATCGAAACCCTTCCAGTCAGCTCCTAAGCTTAAACCGAAACGAAGGCGTGGAGTGCTATTTCCGATTTTCTTTAAATCACCATGGTCTGTGGCAGTACTGTTTCCTTTGTCTACTATACCATCACCATTAAGGTCTCGATACATGATATCACCTGCACCCCAAACTGAACCTATTTTACTCTGATCATTGCTAGCCAGCCATTCGGTCATCTGTGCGTCTGTTTGGGCAATACCTTCAGTTTCATACCCCCAAATTTCTCCGATAGTCATTCCGTTGTAATAAAGAGTATTTCCATTAGAATCCCATAGGGCTTTAGAAGCGTTTGGATATGAAATTACTTTGGCGCGGTTGTCAGAAAGGTTAAATCCTATATTATAGTTAACTTTTCCAATATTATCTCTCCAATTGGCCTGTAGTTCCCATCCTTTATTTTTCAACTCAGCATTATTGGTATTTGGCAGAGCAGTTCCTAATATTGCACCGACTTCGGCTGCAGGGCCTACCATGTCTTTCGTTCTACGTATGAAGTATTCAAAAGTCATGTTCAGACGATTGTTGAACATACCAAGGTCGATGCCTAAATTGGTATTATAGATTTTTTCCCATGTGAGTGTACTGCTGACCATTCCAGGAACTCCGGCTGTTGTTGGTCTACTGCCGTCCATTAGCCAATTGCCACCATTGGCTGTTACACTTTGTGTTAAATAGAACGGATAGTAAGAGTCTGTGTTCTGGTTACCGAGCATACCCCATGATACGCGGGGTTTTAGTGTATTAATAATGTTGTTAATTGGTTCAAAGAATGATTCACGTGCTAAGTTCCATCCCAAAGAGAAAGAAGGAAATACATTCCAACGTTGATCTTTTAAAAAGCGGGATGATCCGTCGTAACGAACATTTACTTCAGCCATGTAGCGGTCTTTGTAACTGTAGTTGAGACGTCCGAAGAACCCGGCTGTAGACCAATCATTGTATTTTGAACTATTGATTTTATCTTCTCCCGTTGCTGCACTAATTTCTGGAATGAGACTACTAATCACGTCAGGACGTTGTGCGGCAAGTTCGCGATATACATATTCTTCGGTATTCATTCCGACTAAAGCTTTGAAATAATGATCTTTTATTTGTAATGTGTAATCGGTGTACACACTTGTCGTATAAAAGTTACTATTGTGGTATGCTGAACGTGCAAATGAAGATCCTGGTGAGTAACTTCCGCTGAAAGCCAATGCTAATGGATTACCGTTTACGTCGTGCTCATAGATTGGATTAAGGTTGGTTTGCTTATTTTGGTTGATGACTCTCATACCTGCTTCTGCATAGATATTCCATCCTTTTAGCGGATGAATAACTAATTGTCCCTGAAGATAAATATTGTCATTATGTGTTTTGGCACGTCCACCGTCAGTCAATTGATTGAGTTTTCCATTTCTCATATAATAACCGTTCGGATCTTTAAAAGGCATCATAGGCCACATACGTGCAATGTCATGATAAAGAAGTCCACCTTCCTCAAGATATACTGGATTGTCAAGATCAAAACGAACAAATTTGGTATTAATGTTGAAATCTACATATTTGTTGATTTGGGTATTGACTTTTGCTGTTGCGTTGTAACGTTTATAATTATCATTTCCATAACGAAGATTACCATCTTGGTTTAAGTAGCTCCCTGAAACATAGTATTGTAACTTCTCTGTTCCTCCATTTAAACTGATATTATGTTCGTTTGACCAGGCCCATTGAAAATGTTTTTTCCACCAGTTTACGTTATCATTTGCTTTTTCGTGGAAATGCCAGTTGGTACCGTTAGCTATGGTGGTGGTTGTAATCTCGCCTGCCATATACTTTTGGATACGGTCAATGGTCTCTTCATCAAAGATCACACTTCCTCCTTGATTAATGGCTGCATCATTGAAATAATTGGCAAAACGATAGGAATCAAGTTGATTAGGAAGGCTGGTTGGTCCGGAATAGCGGAAACTATTGTTATAGTTCACTTGCATTTTGCCCGCTTTTCCTTTCTTTGTAGTGATTAAGATAACACCGAATGCAGCACGTGAACCATAGATGGAAGAAGAAGCAGCATCTTTCAAGACAGAAATATTTTCAATATCTTCTGGATTCAGATTATTCATATTGCCTTCCATTCCATCAATCAGTATAAGTGGTGAGGCACTTGATCCTTTACCAATGGTTCCTGTTCCACGGATGTTTACGTTCATTGTTTGTCCCAACTGTCCCCCTAAATCAGGAGTCGATAGATTTAAGCCTGGAACTACACCTTGCAGGGCTTGACCGACTTGTGATACCGGACGTGATGCTAGTGCTTTGGTATCTACACTTGTAACCGCTCCGGTCAGATTTACTTTTTTCTGAGTACCGAAGCCTACTACCACTACTTCATCAAGAGTTTTTGAATCTTCACTTAACTCAATCCTGAAGGATGTTTGTGTACCATTGAGAGGAATTGACTGAGTGGTGTAACCTATGTAGGAAACAGTCAGTATACCTCCTTTGCTAACGTTTTTTAGAGAAAACTTACCTTCCATGTCCGTGATGGATCCATTGTTCGTCCCTTTTACTTGGACTGTGGCACCGATGATTGGCTCATTGAGCTTTTTGTCAATCACAGTACCCGTAATGTTCAATTGCTGTGCATATAATGTAGTAATGCCAAGCAACAACATGAATAAGATTGAAATTTTTTTCATTCGTTTCTTATTTAAAGTTATACATAAGGTTTAATTACATGGCAAATGTACAGGGATTGAGAGATTACGTAGGGGCATGTCTATATCATTCAGCATACACGTTTAATTCAATACCATGTTTTTTTTGAATCTCTTTTGTATGTTTAGGCTTTATTTCGTTCTTTTGCAATAAATTGATTATTAATATGAAGAAGCTAAATCTCTTTTTATTGGTTTTGTTTATATGTAATTGTCCGGTCGTTTCTGGTTATGCTTTTTTTGATAGAGATATTCGTCTGTTAACCATGCAGGATGGGCTGGCGGATAATACTATTACATCTATCTACAAAGATCGGGATGGCTTTATGTGGTTTGGTACTAATAATGGCTTGAGCCGTTATGATGGTAAATTAATAAAAAACTTCTCTTCTTCACCAGCGTATATGTATGTTTCCGAAATTGTAGAGATGTCAGATCGATATTTGGGAGTTATCGCTGGAAATACTTTATATTGTTTTGCTCGGTCGCTGGAGAAATTTATACCGATCGTCCATGCAACGGATTATAGTTCTGTACATGTCTCTCACTTATTACCTATAGATAATAACTCTTTTTGGGGACTGTCAGGGAATAAATTATATCTATATACACAGGAAGAAGTTAAAAATGAGAAAGGAGAGGTTGTTCAGATTAAATTGAAATGTGAGAAACAGTATAAAGATTTGATTGATTCTGGTGATAATTTCTGTGCAATGTGTTATACTGATAATCATGAAATGTTATGTTTGGTTACACAGCAAGGAAATTTGCTATTGTTTCAGCCTGAATCTTCGGAGAAATCTAAAAAGATATCTTTGTGGAAAAATAAAACTTGGGATGCAACTTCGGTATTATATGATAAGGGAGTGGTATGGATTTCTACTATTGGACACGGTATTCTGCGTTATTACGTTTCTTCTGGGTATATAGACAGAATTACTTATAAGGAAAATAATAAAGAAAACAGTCTATCCCATACAGATGTTTTTCAAGTTATTCCAATTAATAATAATCGTTATCTTGCAGTGACTTGGAGTGGGTATACTTTATTATTTCAGGATAAGAATGATCCGAAAAGAATGATGACAGAAATATACTATAATACAGCTTCACAACTTCACCGCAACTTAGAAACAAGAATGATTTCAGCGTATTACGACCCCAGCGGGATTGTTTGGATAGGTACTAATGGGGGAGGAGTGATTTATTCTGATCTACGGTCACAATTTTATAACCAATTTCATCAAGAGAGGCATAATGAAATTTGTGGTATAGTCATGGATAATAGAAAATATGTTTGGATGGCTACGTTTCATCAAGGGATTATGAAAAGTGAGCAACCTTTTGAATCAGGAAGACGAATGAATTTTACTAGGGTTGGTACTCCGGATATTCAAAGTAAAAATACAGTTCTTTGTGCCATTAATGATAATAGAGGTTCACTTTGGTTTGGAAATAGGGATGGAACATTAACTTCATATAATGAGGCAACAAAACAATTTCGATTACATTTTTTACAAGATAGAGGTAAAGTGAATACTGTGTCAATTTGGGCATTATATTGGGATACTAATCGAAATTTATGGGTAGGTACTAATGATGGAGTTTGGAAATTGAATATAGATTCTGGATTTTGCAAAAAAATCCCTATTGAGATTTTGTTTAAGGACCCTACTCCTATTTGTATACGAGCTATTGCCGGCACGAAGGACGGAACTATATGGTTAGGTACAAGTAATGCAGGAGTTTGCAAATTGAAAATTGATTCTAGAGGAGAGATGTCTTTAGAGACAGGCTATGAGAAGAAAGCGAATATCAAAAATAATTCGGTTCGTTCTTTGTTAGTATCTTCTGATGGTAATGTATATGTAGGTTATATGGATGGTTTCGCTATTCTTTCACCTAAAAAGGATGCAATACGTGAGTATTATACAACTAGAAATGGATTATGTAGTAATTTTATAGGATGTCTGGTCGAAGATAACCGAGGACATATTTGGTTGGGAAGTAATTCGGGAGTCTCTCGTTACAGTAGGCATCAGCACCTTTTTTATAATTATTATATAAGTGGAAGCAATCGTTCGGCATTACTTGCTGATCATACACTATTTTTTGGCAATAATAAATCGCTCACTTATTTTGATCCGGATGACGTGGATGGTCATTTGGATGAAGATCAGGTTCTTATTACTGGACTTGAGGTAGATGGTCGTCCTGTAGGGATTGGGGATAAAATAAATGGGCAGACTGTATTGGCAGAAGGCATTTCATATACTAGTTCGATTACTTTGAATAATGAAAATCGTGACTTTGTTTTATCTTTTAATAATCTTTCTTATGCTGAGGAACAACAGAAGTACAATTACCGCTTATTACCATATCAGACGCATTGGTTGGTTTCTAATGATGGAGAGAAGGCTACTTATATGAACTTACCCGAAGGGGATTATACATTTGAAGTGAAGAATATTTATCCTGACGGGAAAGATGGAAAGGTTACATCACTCCAAATACATATTCTACCGCATTGGAGTCGTACATTGCCTTTCCGATTATTTATTTTACTGTTATTGGCCGGTGGTGTGGCCTATTTGATTCGTCTTGTCAAACATCGTCAGATGCGTATGGAACGTGAAATGCGCATGGAACATGAACTTCTGTCAGTAAACTTAGAGCGTGAGAAAGAGCGACAAATCCGGATGGAGCGTGAGAACTTTTTTACAAGTGCGGCACATGAACTACGTACGCCGCTAACCTTGATTCTTGCCCCATTACAGGAATTATTGGAACACATAAAGGCATCCGATCCGCTGTATAGCAAGCTATATACCATGTATAAAAACAGCTCCTCGCTACATACACTGGTCGATCAGTTGCTCTATGTACAAAAAATAGAGGCCGGGATGGTGAAACTGCGTTTGTCAGAAGCGGATATTGTGGAGCTAGTGAGAGAAGTAGCAGAGTCTTTTCGCCAAATGGCAGGGATAAAAGGATGTACATTTCAGGTAAGACTTCCGGAAGATCCTGTTTTCCTATGGATAGATACGGAGAAAATAACTTCGTCGGTCGGAAATCTACTATCTAATGCTTTTAAATACACTTCTCCCAATGGAGAGGTATTGCTCACTCTTACCCGTATGGAGCAGGATGGAAAGCCTTTTTGCCAGATAACAGTATCGGATACGGGTGAGGGAATACCGGATGAGTTTCAGAAGCGCATTTTTGACTCTTTCATTACGGGTGATAATTCACCGGCTTTCTCTACCAAAGTAGGCATTGGACTGCGGATTGTGAAAAATACGATGGATCTGCATCATGGACAGGTCATTCTTGATAGTGAGCCGGGAAAAGGTTCTACATTCGTATTATTGATACCGGAAGGTAAATCTCACTTTACCGGTGATTTATATGAAATAGTAGATTATCGCGGGCATGAAACGGAACCGCAGTTTCAACCTCTGTCTGTACAGGAAAAATCGGAAGAAGGAGTTCCGGTCACAAAGAAAACATTGCTGATTGTTGAAGATAATGTAGATGTCCGTCAGTATATTCGCTCTTTGTTTGTGACAAAATACACGGTACTTGAAGCGGCTGATGGTGAGGAAGGGGTCCGGATTGCTACCAATGAGATACCCGATCTGATTATCTCGGATGTAATGATGCCGGTTAAAGATGGGTTTGCCTGTTGCCGGGAGATACGTGAACGGCAAGAGACCGCTCATATTCCTATCCTGATGTTGACGGCCAAGGCAGAAGATGCAGATGTATTGCAAGGATCTTATAGTGGGGCGGATGACTATATGATGAAGCCTTTCAATCCGGAAGTATTGAAAGCAAAGGTAGAGAACCTGATTCTTCAGCGCGAACGTCTGAAACGCATCTATACCAAAGCATTGATGTTGAAACGAGAATCGGTTGAAGATGAAGAGGCGGATGACGAATTTATACAAAAACTCATTCACGTGGTTGAGAAGAATCTGTCTAATGAGAACTTCAACGTTAAGATGTTGGCCGAACAACTTCACATGAGCCAGCCTACTTTATACCGGAAGGTAAAGCAACGCAGTGAGTTATCTGTGGTCGATATGATCCGGAGTGTGCGGGTGAGTAAGGCTGCTTCGTTGATTATGGAGAATCGTTACTCCATTCAGGAGATTTCCGAAAAAGTAGGATTCAGTGATGCCCGGACATTAAGGAAGCACTTTACGGAACAATTTGGTGTGCCCCCTTCAAAATATATGGAGAATAAATGAATAAATTTGAAGGAAAGAAAACTCATCACAGATTAACAGACTACACTATGAGAAGATCGGCCGGATTGATAATCTGCACATTGTAGGTTACTGTAATCTGTTGATCTGTGTTGAGAAAGACTTTCGACTTCATTCCTGAAAGTTAATCCTTCTTTTAAGTTGGCCTTTAATTCAGGATAATGGGTTTATATTTAGGAACTAATGCCTTCATAACGATCCATCCAATCAGGTAGGCTACCGAGCAGATACAAAAGATAACGAAATAACCAGCTGGTTTCCCGACAAAGCCCATAAATACCATTTGAGTTTTGTCGGCATGTACAAACAGCTCGCCGGCTGAATACTGGAGAATCATAGAACCTACTCCTCCTGCCATACCGCCAATACCGGTGATGCTGGCAATGGCGCTTTTAGGAAACATATCGCCTACGGTAGAAAAAATATTAGCCGACCATGATTGGTGGGCAGCTCCCCCGATACCGATCATAATAACCGGAAACCAGGGAGAGATGGTTCCTAATGGCTGGGCAAGTAATACCAACAGAGGAAAGAATGCAAAGATCAGCATAGCTCTCATACGTGCGGCATACGGGTTTAGCCCGGTTTTATGAATGATGATCGTAGGGAGTTTTCCTCCATAGATCGATAACATTGTTATAGCGTAAAGTGTAAAGATCAATGCTCTTCCCAATCCTTCGGAGGTTTTGATGTCGAACTGGGTATTCAGGTAAGAAGGTGCCCAAAAAAGGAAGAACCACCACACTCCATCCGTCATAAACTTACCGAATGCAAATGCCCAGGTTTGTCTGTAGGTGAAACATTGCCGGAAAGTCATACTTTTCTTTTCCTCGTTCTCTTTTACAGTTGCTGTGTAGGTTTCATGTTTGTCTTGCTCGATATATTCGAGTTCGGCCGAGTTTACAAATTTGTTTTTAGAGGGAGCTGTGTACATGAATACCCAAAATCCCATCCACACGAAGCCAAGAGCACCGATGATGACGAATGCCATTTCCCATCCCCAGGCTTTAGCCAGTAATGGAATGCTGAGAGGGGCAATCAGGGCACCGATAGAAGCTCCGGCATTAAAGATGGAAGTTGCGTAAGCCCGGTCTTTTTTCGGGAAATATTCGGCGGTAACTTTAATGGCAGCCGGAAAATTGCCGGCTTCACCGAGTGCTAAAATACAGCGTGCGACTAAAAAACAATACATGCTTATGGTGGCAAGTACCACTACTACATCACCGGTAGCAGCGATTAGTTCGGCTGCGCTATGCATTCCTACATATTCTTCGGTTATAATTCCACAGAAAGCGTGAAGGCAGGCACCGGCCGACCATATACCGATGGACCAAAGGTAACCTTTCTTTGTTCCCATCCAGTCGATAAACCGGCCAGCAAACAGCATACAAATGGCATATACAATAGAAAAGACAGCAGTAATGATGCCATAATGTGACTCGTTCCAATGAAATTCGGGTTTGATAAATTCGTCCCAGGTCAGCGATAGTACTTGGCGATCAAGGTAGTTTATAGTTGTTGCGAAAAATAACATGGCGCAAATCGTCCATCTGTAGTTTGTCATTTTCCCCATTGCATTTTGGAGTGTACTCATACTATTTGATTTAAAATTTTCAGGTTTAATTTCGGACCAAAAATACACATTATTTGATTTTATCCAATAATAACTGCTATTTAATTTGATGCTTCAAGGGATCTTTTTATGATAAATACACTAAAAGGAATAATAATTTCGTTATCGAACACAATAATTGTCGTTTTCGTACACGACTATGTTTGTTCTATAATTGGGAGGAGGTGGCTGTTATAGCTCTTTTTCTTCGGATGAATCTGAATATATGTGCAGGGGATATATTCTTTGTAAGATTGTAATTGTAAATTATTAGTGATTTGTTTGGAGTGCTGACTCCGTATGTGTCTCGGTTGGTGGGTGAGGCCGGAAGAATCGGCTTGCTTTTATGTTCTTCCTTTTATTTTGTATTTTAAGATAGATATTTTATCTTTGCCTTAATTGAGACAAAATATAATTGAGATAAAATGAAAAACAACCGATTGATCATTACCCTTATTGCCTTGTTTCTCCTAGGATTCGGGCTGAAAGCCCAAACTGCTTCTACTGAAGAAACTGCTGCTCAGAAAGAGAAAAGAATGGAATGGTTTGCCCAGGCCAAGTTAGGAATCTTTATCCATTGGGGAATCTATGCCGTGAACGGAGTATCAGAGAGCTGGTCATTCTTCAATAACTATCTTCCTTATGAAGAGTATATGGCTCAGGAAAAAGGCTTTACGGCATCGGCCTATAATCCTCAGGAGTGGGTGAAACTGATTAAAGAAAGTGGTGCACGTTATACGGTCATTACCACCAAACATCATGATGGCGTAGCTCTTTGGGATACGAAGGCGGGTGACCTCAGTACTGTGAAAAGTACTCCTGCCGGGCGTGACCTGATTGCTCCTTTTGTGAAGGAAGTACGTAAACAAGGGCTGAAGCTCGGGTTCTACTATTCGCTGCTTGACTGGTCACATCCGGACTATCCCAACAAAACCCGTACGGAAGTACGTTACAAAAACGATCCGGATCGTTGGGCTAAGTTTGTTAAGTTTAATTTTGGACAGCTTTCCGAGTTAAACAAAACTTGGAAACCTGATCTTTACTGGTTTGACGGAGACTGGGAACAAACTGCTGAGGCTTGGGATTCGAAGGGCATCATCAACCTGTTGCGTTCTACTAACCCGAATGTTATAGTAAACTCCCGTATTCAGGGGTATGGCGATTATGCTACACCCGAGCAGGGAGTTCCTGTAGTACGTCCTGCCGACAAGTATTGGGAGCTTTGTATGACCATGAACGATTCATGGGGGTATCAGCATGCCGACACTAATTATAAGACTCCGTTTATGCTGTTGCGTACTTTTGTCGATTGTCTCAGTATGGGAGGGAATCTGCTATTGGATATTGGTCCGAAGGAAGATGGAACTATTCCTGCCGAACAGATTGCTGTTCTGAAAGAATTCGGCCGTTGGACTAAGAAGCATAAAGAAGCTATCTACGAAACACGTGCCGGCATCCCGTGCGAACATTTTCAGGGATATACCACACTGAATAAAGCGGGTGACATCCTTTACCTCTATTTACCCTATAAGCCTAATGGCCCGATCGAAGTGAAAGGTCTTGTCAATAAGGTAAATCGTGTATGGGTAGTGGGGAATGG
>ERZ791619.399-NODE-399-length-25411-cov-4.96474_pt1 | contig 25411 bp, 19 predicted proteins | sample MGYA00510271_ERZ791619 | MGnify/ENA primary metagenome ERZ791619 (study PRJEB30046, sample SAMN00715209) | human gut metagenome | study: EMG produced TPA metagenomics assembly of the A metagenome-wide association study of gut microbiota in type 2...
CACCAAACGCAGCGATTGCAGCGTCAACGCCAAAGCCACCAATAACGCTCCCCGCACCAGCCTGCTGTTATTCATGCTTAGCAGGGCATTCCTTAGCTACAAATGCCATATATGCATCCTGCAGCTTTTGTGTCAGCTCGCCAACCTTGCCGTCAGCAACAAAGCTGCGGTCGATTTTGGTAACAGGCATAAATTCGCAGCGCGGTCCGCAGAGGAAGGCTTCGTCTGCTTTGAGTGCGAAATCCTTATCAAAGGCTCTTTCGATAATCTGCAGGTCCAGGTCTTTGGACAGGCGTTCCATCAGCAGACGGCGGGTAATGTTTTTATGAATAAAGTTGTTTTCGGGATGAGTCCACAGAATACCGTCTTTATAAATGAAGAAGCTGGCTTCCGTGCTTTCGGTAATTTTACCGTCGCGAACAAACAGGGAATCAAAAGCATTGCCGATAACAGCCTTCTGTTTAGCCATTACCTCCGGCAGACGGTTCAGAGTGTTGATATCGCAGCGTGCCCAACGCACATCCTCAACAGTAATAACGTTTACGCCCTTAGCACGTTTTTGCGCCAGCGCCTCGCGGTCAACCGGTACAGCATACATAGTCAGATGCGGAATGCTCTGCTCCGGATAAGCCAAAGAATAAGCACCGCTGCCACGGGTTACCTGAGTGTAGATTTCGCAGTCCTGCAGACCGGTAGCGGCAAGCAGGCTTTCATGGAACTCTACCAGCTCTTCAATCATATAAACGCCGGGGATTTTTACAGCGATTACGGAATCGAATAAATTGTTCATATGCGGCAGCAAAGCAAAGCAACGGCCGTTATAAACCGGTACAATTTCAAAAACGCCATCGCCAAAGTTATGGCCGCGGTCGTTAACGTCAATAAATGCTTCAGCTTCCGGCATAATCTCGCCATCTACCAAAACTAATTTTTCTTGTTGATTTTCGTTCATGTTTATTCCTCCAATTGCGCTTGTCACAATAAATTAACATAATAAAGCATTATTTATGCAATAAATTCAGTCAAAAATATTGTATAATATATATTGAGATTATTTGTTTTGCAGTCTGCAGAGCTCGTAAAAAGCTTATGACTACATTTCAATTATTATACACCATTTAAAGCCACTTTGGCAAAAAATATCGCAAAGGAGATTCCCATGACTCATCTGCCTACTATTATTAATGATTTAGCAATGATTTTGCTTGTAGCCGGCGTCACGACTATTCTTTTCAAGAAAATTAATCAGCCGTTGGTGCTTGGTTACATTGTTGCCGGCTTCATCACCGGTCCGCACTTCAACTTCTTCCCGACGATTACCGATAAGGCCAACGTCCACGCCTGGTCGGAAATCGGTGTTATCTTCCGCTTTTACAAGCTGAAAAGCGTAGGCAGTACAGCCTTCATCGCCACTGCGGTAGAAATAGGCGGCATGCTGGCCGTGGGCTACTTCGCCGGTACGCTGCTGGGCTGGAACCATATGGACAGCCTTTTCCTGGGCGGTATGCTTTCTATGTCCTCCACCACGATTATTATCAAAGCCTTCGACGATTTAAAGCTCAGGGCGCAGCGCTTTACGGAAATAGTTTTCGGCGTGCTGATTATTGAAGATATCGCCGGTATCGTGATGATGGTGCTGTTGGCAACCATGGCCGTAGCCAGCGCCGACGTTTCCACGATGGAGCTGCTGCTCAGCATCGGACGCTTGATTTTCTTCCTCGTTTTATGGTTTGTTCTGGGTATGTACCTTGTTCCCAGCTTCTTTAAATGGGCTAAACAGCTGATGAACGAGGAAACACTGGTAGTTGTTTCCATCGGCCTGTGCCTCGGTATGGTTGTACTGGCAACTCAGCTCGGCTTCTCCTCCGCTTTGGGTGCCTTCATCATGGGCTCTTTGATTGCCGAAGCACCTAACGCAGAAAAAATCGAGCACCTTGTTGCTCCTATCAAGGATTTGTTCGGCGCTGTCTTTTTCGTATCCGTCGGCATGATGGTAGATCCCGCTATCCTGCTGAAGCAGGCACTGCCTATTTTCGTGCTGGTAGTAGCAACAATTATCGGCAAGCTGATTTTCTCCACCGGCGGCGTGCTGGCCTCCGGTCAGAGCCTGAACATCTCTGTGCACTGCGGCTTCAGCCTGGCACAGATTGGTGAGTTCTCCTTTATTATCGCTTCCTTTGGCATGAGCCTTGGCGTAATCAGCAGCTTTTTATATCCGATTATCGTAGCGGTATCTGTAATTACCACCTTTACTACACCCTTCTGCATCATGGTAGCCGAACCCTTTTATCAGCTGGTGCTGAAGCTGCTGCCGCCGCAGGCAAAAAGCTGGCTGGATCGTTACACAGGTACCAATACCGATGATGACAAGGATCAGGACTGGAAGAACCTGCTGACCGGTTACACCATGCGTATGCTGATTTTCATTACTCTGCTGGCAGCCATTGCTCTCGGTGCAGAATATTACCTGCTGCCTTATTTGGGCAACACGCTGAAGCTGCCGTATAGCAGACTGCTGACCGCTACAGCCACCTTTATCATCATGTCGCCGATTTTGCGCGCTGTACTTGTCAACCGCGCCGGCAACGGTGACTTATTCTCCAAGCTCTGGTTCAAAAAACGCGCTAACCATCTGCCGCTGATGTTCCTGGTATTCGGCAAGCTGCTCGTTGCCTCTGCTTCGCTGTACTTCATCTTCCACACCCTGCTGAAGCTGCATGGCTTTCTGGCCTGCGTTTCTATATTGCTGGCAGCCTACTTCATATCCTCCTCCGATTGGCTGATGAGCGAATATCTGCGTATCGAATCACGCTTTTTGGTAAACCTTAACGAAAAGCACATGCGCAAGCATCGTGAAAGTGCTCCCGATGACAGCCGTACCTGGTTCGACGAGGATTTGCAGCTAGTTTATTACGATTTGCAAAAGGATTCTCCCATCAAAGGACGCAGCCTGCGCAGTCTTGGCTTCCGTGAAAGCTATGGCTGCAACGTTCTGCAGCTTTTGGGCAGCAATCGCACTATTGATATGCCCGGCGGCGAGCAGATAGTAGAAAAGGGCGACAAACTGCTGCTCATCGGCACCGCCAGCCAGCTGCAGGTTTTTGATGCTGCTGTAAGGCAGCGTAGCTTAGGCCTGGAGCGCTGCGACCTGCCGCAAAGCCTGCGTGAATTCATGCTGGATAACCACCAAAATAAACCGGAGCAGCAATTCCTTTCCCTGGCAATTACGATTGATAAGCATTCTCCTATTTTGGGAACCTCGCTGAAGGCTGCCGATTTGCGCAACAAGTGGAGCTGCCTCGTTGTCGGTCTGGAGCGTGGCGCCTTTACTATTACCAACCCCCACGTTTCACTTGTTTTCGAAGAAAACGACCTGCTGTGGGTATTAGGCAAGCAAAAAATGATGAATACGTTAATTAGAGAAGAGATTTTGTAAGGTCTGTTTATAATTAAATCTGCATATAGCAAGTTCATAATCAGCCGCTGCTTTTCGCAGCGGCTTTTTTCATGCGATTATTCCACGCAGCTGCAAGGCCTTTACCGCATCATCCATCGTCTGCATACCGTAACGCGCGCCAGTCTGCAGATAGGACTGCAGCTGATGCGTACGCCCCTCGCGAATAAGATTGCGCATAGCAGGCGTTGCAACTAACACCTCAAAGGCCGCCGCTCTGCCTGCTCTGTCGCAACGGGGCCAAAGCCTCTGGCAGCAAATTCCCAGCAGGCAGTCTGCCAGCTGCGTACACACATGCTGTCTGTCCGGCAGCACATCAAGAATACGGTTTACCGTACCTGCAGCATCCTGCGTGTGCAGCGTTGCCAAAACAAGATGACCTGTTTCCGCCGCAGTCAGCGCTATACCGATTGTTTCCGCATCTCTGAGCTCGCCAACTAAAATAACATCCGGGTCCTGCCTGAGCGCGCTGCGCAGACCGCTGGCAAAGCTTTTGGTATCACGCCCCACCTCCCGCTGGTTAATCAGCGCCAAGCCCGCAGGATAAACATATTCTATCGGGTCCTCCAGCGTCAGCACGTGTACAGCGCGCGTTTGATTTATCTGCTGTACCAGAGAAGCAAGCGTTGTGCTTTTGCCGCTTCCTGTGGCACCTGTAACGAGCAGTAGACCACTGCTGCTGCCCGCAAGCTGACTGATAATTTGCGGCAGGCCAAGACTGTTGCAGTCAGGAATATCCTTCGGCAGCAGGCGAATCGCCGCTGCATAGCCATTGCCAAGACGATATACATTAAGGCGGCAGCGCTTCTGCGTACTGTCGCTAAACGCTGTATCCACCTCGCCATTTTGCAATAGCTGTCGCTTTTCCTGCTCCGGCAACAGGGCAAGCAATGCTGCCTCCAGCTTTTCCTGGGAAATCACTGTGTTTGCTAAAGGCTGCAGACTTCCATCCAAGCGCACCATCGGCACACTCGCAGGCGTAAGATGTAAGTCACTGGCTCCCATTCTGCGTGCTTGCAAAACAAGCTCATCAAGCATAAGCTGCCTCCCCGGTGATACCGACGCGCCACAATTCTTCAACAGTTGTTGCCCCCTGCAGTACCTTCGCTACTGCGTCGGCGTACAGGCTGCGCCAGCCCTGCCTACGCGCCTCCTGCAAAAGCTCTACTTCATCCGCGCCGTTCAGCAAAAGCTGCTGCATGCGTTTATCAACCGTAACCAGCTCATGCAGCGCTAAACGCCCCTGATAGCCTGTGCCATGACAATGCTCGCAACCATGGGCCTGCACCAGCTCCAGCCTTTCATCCGCCCTGCGCCCCAGATACTGCAGCTCCGCTGCAGTTGCGAAGCGCCGCTCGCCGCAATAGCGGCAAGGGCGGCGCAGCAAACGCTGTGCCAGCACACCACGCAAGCCGGCAGCCAGCAGATAATCAGCAATTCCCATATCAAGCAGACGGTACACAGCGCCGATAGCATCATTCGTATGCAGCGTACTCAGTACTAAATGTCCGGTCAGCGCCGCATGTACCGCCATCGCCGCCGTTTCCTCATCCCTGATTTCGCCAAGCATAATCACATCCGGGTCCTGACGTACAATAGAACGCAAGCCTGCGGCAAAGGTCAGTCCGCTTCTGCGATTTACGGCCACCTGATTAATCCCCGCCAGCTTATATTCCACCGGGTCCTCCAAGGTGATAATATTATTGGCCGCCGCATCAAGCTCCTGCAGCGTCGCATAAAGCGTTGTCGTTTTGCCGCTGCCCGTAGGCCCGGTCAAAAGCACCAAGCCATTTGGCTGATGAAAAAGCTGGCGGTAGCGTTGTAAATTGCTATCGCTGAACTGCAGCTGCTCCAGCGATAGCAGATTATCCTGTCGCTGCAAAAAGCGTATGGCCAGCTTTTCGCCATTGACGGTCGGCAGGCTGGACAGACGCAAATCAACCTCAGTGTCGACATATTTAAGCAGCATGCGTCCATCCTGCGGCACTCTTTTTTCGGCAATATCCATACCGCTCCACACTTTCAGCTGCGTCAGCAGCGTGCTTTGCTGGGCGCGCTGCAGCACGCAAAGCTGCTGCAGCAGGCCATCTACACGAATGCGCACGCGCACTCCCTGTTCATCAGGCTCGATATGCATATCACTCGCCCCATGCGCCAGGGCCAGGTGCAGTAAATCCTCTGCCAGTTTATTATTACGTAAGCCTTCCATTGCATCACCTCATTTTTCTTATGTTGAATTTTATTGTAGCACAAAAAAAGCGAAATGCAATACGATAATTTTAAATTTTCTCTATTTTCACAATTTTCTCTTGAAATTATTTCCTGCCTGCGTTACAATGAAACATGAATTTTACTAAACGCAATCGTTATCTTTTTCTTAACAGATAACACCGAAAGGAGCTCATTATGCTAAAACGCTTTTTCCCGTTAATACTCAGCAGTCTGCTGCTCACTTTAACTATTCCCTGCAACGCCCAAAGCACTCTCATCAATCCATTTGTGCCCTCTCCCGCCGCCACAATAAGCAAAACACCTGCAGCAAACGTTCCCGCAGCACCACCGCCAGTCTGCGAACGACTGGCCTGCTATCCCCTGAGCTACGCCAGAGCCAAGGACGTGCAGGAAGCGTTGACGCCACACTTCGGCACCAAGCTGGGGCTGGATACTATCACCAACAGCCTCATCCTTTTGGGAGATGAGCAAAGCCACGCACGCTTAAGGCAGCTGCTGCCAAAGCTGGATATAGCAACAAGACAGGTAACGCTGGAAGCTAAAATCATTGCCGTCAGCCGCGAGGACAGTAAAAACCTGGGCGTACGCTGGGATTGGGACACTATTCCCCAACGCAAGCAGGAAACGAACGACAGTAACAGTGACAGCAGCAATTATGACGGCAGCTTTAAATTCTGGCGTGGCTTTGCCTTCCGTTTCAACGCTACGCTTAATGCCCTCATCAATAGCGGTAAAGCGCGCATTCTGGCAACACCGCGCATCATCACCATCCCCGGCAAGGAGGCCAGTATTTTCATCGGTGACCACATCCCCGTGCAGACAGAAAAGCACGACAGCAGCGGCAGCTATACGGCAACGGAATATCTGGACGCCGGCATCAAGCTGCAATACGCGCCTATCATCAGCGAAGACGGTAAAATGGTGACCGCCAGCGTCCACACTGAGGTGAGCACGCCGGTGCTTATCAGCGAGCTGAAAAATTACCGCATCACCAGTCGTACCGCCGACACCAACGTGCGCATGTACAGCGGCGAAACGTTGGTTATTGGCGGATTGATAAGCGAGGAACAGCAGCGTACTATGCAGAAGGTGCCTTTTTTGAGCAAGATTCCTCTGTTGGGCGAGCTGTTTAAAAACCGTTCACGTTCGCACAGCAAGACGGAGGTTTTGCTGCTTTTAACGCCGCACATTACGGAAGCAGGCGCTTCGCCGGCAATTTATAACGAGGGGCTGATGAAGAAGGAAGAGAAGTAGCAGATAAATAATCATTAGATAAAAAGCTGCATAAAACACAAAATCAGCCAATGAGCTTTTGCTCAAAGGCTGATTTTGCTTTTGTAGGAGATGATGTATGAGTATGCTTAACGGAAAATCAATTATAAATTACAACTAACCTTCCATTAAAATCAACTATATTGCTATCTACTTCATATACTTCTTTTATAAACTTTTCTGTTATAACCTCTTTGGGAGTACCATAAGTAAACAACTTACCATCTTTAATGACAGCTATTTTATCACAATACTTACAGGCTAAATTCAAATCATGAAGCACTGCACATACTGTACAAGCTTGTCCTTTCACTATATCTAATAATTGTAATTGATATTTTATATCCAGATGATTAGTCGGTTCATCTAACAACAAGCAACGTGGTGTCTGTGTCAAAGCGCGTGCAAGAATTACTCTCTGTTGCTCACCGCCTGATAAAACAGAAAAATTTTCATGAACAAATTCTTTCATACCAACTATTTCTAAATTATGAGTTGCCAGTGATATATCAGTATCAGTATAACTTTCCATCAAGCCTTTAAACGGCGCCCGTCCCATTAAAACCATATCCAACACCTTAAAATCAAAGGCGGAATTGTTTTGCTGGGCGACAACGGCAGTTTTTCTGGCAGATTCTTTATATGCCATTTTCTCTAAGGGCTTATTGTCAATTAATACTGTTCCTGATTGTGGTTTTAATACTCTGTACAAGCATTTCAAAAAAGTACTTTTACCACTGCCATTAGGACCTATAATGCCTACAAATTCATTATTCTTTAAATCCAGGCTTATAGAGTCAATTATTCTTTTTTCTCCAGCTGAAAAGCTTATTGATTGTGCTTGTATTTCCATAAGTTTCGCCCCATTTACTTATAAGCATATACGCCAAACATTCCCTGTGTTTTCAGTTTTTGAGCCTGATTAATTCTTGAACCTAACGCTAAATCCATTGTTACTTTGCTGAAGCCAGTTTTCATAAGCAAATCAGCATCCCATAATGGTCTTCTATGATTACTGATATCCAAGGAATTCTTTATAGCATTACATTCCTCTATCTGATTAGAATTTAAATCACCATGCAGACCATGTTTAGATACACGCTCCTTAGCAGGTACCGCAAAATCTTTTTTGCCAAAATCAGCATCAAAATTAACTAAAATACCTTCAGGCTTCAGTACTCTATACCATTCATGATACGCATTTTCCAAATTTGGTAGCGTCCATGTTAAATTTCGCATGATCAATAAATCAAAACTGTTGTCATCAAAAGGCAACTGCTGTGCATCGCTAACAAAAAAATCGGCATCTAATTTTAATTTATTACGTAAATCTATAGCAGAAGCTATCATGTTATCACATAAATCAATGCCTGTAACATTATGCCCGGAACTTGCCAACAGCAGCGCCATATAACCAGAGCCGGTACCAACATCCAAAATTTGCAACGCTGTTCTGTCACCTATGATTTGTTTTAATTCTTTACTCCACAAATCATATTTTTCATTCTGCATTTCCGCAAAACTCTGTCTGCTGAAATCATCACTACGCTGTTCCCAATAGCACTTTATTCTTTCCAAAATAGTCTTTTCCATATAGGCTACCTTCCTCAAAGATCTCTACTTACTGCCAAAGCTATAAGTTTTTCTTATCATCATATAAATAAACGTTGGAGCACCAATTAACGAAATTAATAAACCTATGGGTAATTCTGTTCTAGGCAAAATAATACGGCAACATAAATCGCATACAATCAGAAAAATTGCACCAATTAATGCAGACACAGGTATAAGAAACTTATGATCTGTACCTATAAGCATTCTTACCAAATGCGGTATAAGCAATCCGACAAATCCCAACACGCCAGAAGCATAGACAATAGTACCAATCATCAATGACGTTATCAAAAGATACGATTGACGATATAGTTGCAGATTATAGCCTAACGTAATAGCTGTATCATCACCCAAAAGCATCATATTCAGTATTTTAGCCTGACTCCATAATAATAATATACAAACTAAAATCAAAGGCACTAATTTGGATAATAAAGGCCAGCTTGCACCAGCCAGGCTTCCCATCAGCCAATATGTTATTGTTTGTATTCCTTCCATGTTATTAGCAAAATAAACAATAAAGCTGGAAAAAGCCGAGCAGATAGCGCTTAAAGCCATACCAGCAAGCAAAAGCTTCACAGAATTAGCTGGTCCGCCAAGATTAGCTATAAACAATACTAAGAATGAAATCCCCAAGGCACCCATAAATGCTGAAATGCCAATAAAATTTTCGCCAAGCGCACTGCCTATCCCTAACAAAACTGCTGCTGTCGCCCCTAAAGAAGCTCCTGAAGAAATTCCCAGAATGTACGGATCTGCTAATGGATTTTTTACTATAGCCTGCATAACAACGCCGCAAACAGACAGACCTGCGCCTACGCAAATAGCCAAAATAATCCTTGGCATACGCAAAAGCCAGATAATATCATACAATGCCCCATTCTCATTGTTAGATTTAATTCCGTAAACTATATAGTTTATTACTATATCAAAAATGCTATCTAAAGAAATCTGTGCATTGCCATAGCTTAAGGCCAGGAAAAAGCTTGCTATAAGAGTCAATGTTAAGCATAAAAAAATTAAGATAAATTTTTTATTTGTCATATTCGCTACCTTTTATTAATCCCTTTGCAAAAATGTCTATTGCATCATCAATACGTATACCCGGACTTCTTATTGTATAAAAAGGTATGCAGTAAACCTGCCGTTTTTTGATACATTTTACATTCTGCAGAGCAGGATTGCTATAAACTGATTTCAGCAGCATATTTTCATTTTCAGGCGAACATTGAAGAAAAATAACATCCGGCTGACTAGTCAAAATTTCTTCATAGCTGATATATTCATTTTCACCAACAGCTTCCTGTTTCTTGCCAATCACATCTGCCCCAAGTCTCGTTAAAATATCTCCGGCTAATGTTCTTGGAGTATAGATTGTTATCGTCTTGCCAAAATTACTGACTACCAATACTTTTAAACGTTTCTTTACTGCCAGTTGCTGCTTATAACGCAATATTTTATTATTTATGTCTGAGATTATAATTGCTGCCTGAGCCTCATTACCGACAATTTTTCCTAAATCCATAATATATTTTAGTTCATCATCCACAGTATGCTGCGCTTTAAATTCAGCACCATTCATAAGATTCATATAAACATTAACATTTCGTTCTTCCCAAAAGCTGCTGGTACCAATCGATCTTCCTTTACCTGTAAAATCGAAAAGCCAGCCTGCTATAAAATCAGGATGCATCAATAAAATATTTTCCTGAGAAAAGATTGGTGTTTGTCTGACCGGAATTTTTTTATAAGCTTCCAGATATTCCGGATTTAAATGCTTTTCATTATATACTCCGGCAACAGCAATAATTTTGTCACCAGCATCTAAAGCTATAAGCGTTTCTATAGAATTCTGCCATAAAGCAACTATTCTCTGCGGATGCTGCGTAAACTTATATATATGTGGTTTCATTGAGCTATCATAATTTTCAATGCTAAAAGCCACAGCTTTATCTGAAGCCGGATGCCTATCAGTTTCTATTGATTTACAGCCACTAATAAACAAGCAGCATAGAAAAAACATTAAAATATATTTACGCTTCATACTGATACAAATCCTCTTTTGAAAGATTCAGGCAGGAAAACACTCCTGCCTGAATTACAAAGCTAATTAAAATTTAAAGTTTGCTGTAACCATAAAGTTTCTAGGAGCGCCAAGGCCAACACTGTTATCACCGCTAGCGTACCAATAATTCTTGTTGAAGACATTATAGCACATAGCTGTAATAGTAGCATCATAACCGGCAATCTTGGTATCGTAGCTTGCACCCAAATCTAACAAAGTAATGGAAGAAATACCGATTGGCATTGCATAGCTGCTGGTATCATGGATACGTGTCTTACCGGTATAATTCAGACGGCTGATAAATTTCGTAGCTTTATCAGGTTTATAGGTCAAAGCCAGGTCTCCGCTCCACTTAGGAATACCGCACACCTTGCGTCCATCATTTGCTCCGCCCTGAGTCTTGCTTTTTTCTGCATCCATATAAGCAATGCCGAAAATCATATCCCATTTATCACTTAAAGCACCTACTGCAGAATATTCAAGTCCTTTATATTCATTTTCGCCATTCAAAGTGTACCAGAATTTGCTGGGATCTTTGCTGTCAGGAACAGTAATACTGCTTTGCTGAGTATTTTTAAAAGCACTTAAAGTATGCAGGAAAGCACCGCTCTTCATTTTTACACCAATCTCATTCTGTTTGGTTTTAGAAGGAGGAATAGTGCTGCCCTCATTCAAATAACCAGGTGACACTACGCCGCCTTCACTGAAGGTTTCTGTATGATTAGCATAAACAGTGGTATTCGGATTTACTTTATAGGTCAAGCCCCAAATCGGAGAGGTTGCAGAGCTTTGATCGCGTCTGCCGCTCGCAGATTTGTCATCATTATGAGAAGTGTCAACGCTATGATGGTGAACACCGCCGGTAATAGCCAGCTTGCCATCCTTAGTTGTCAAAGTATCAATCAGGCTCCAACCTGTCATAACTGTTGTATATTGCTTGGTAATCGGATCCCAGGTAATATTTGGTTTCGGAGTAGTGCATCCTGTATAAATGTTGCCACTGACGGAATACTTGTTGGAAGCAGTAACATTATTAACACGTGCTCTGCGGAACCAGCTGCGGTCAATATTAAGCGCATATTCATTTTTGAAATTACCTATGTTGAAATTACCCTTTAAGCCTGCGCCAAAATAATGTGTAGAATGATATACCGGCATCTGTGTATAAGTGCCTTTATAATTACCTTTATCGTCAATAAGAGCACGACCGGACCATTGCTGCAGCCAGCTTGTATAATCTTCTTTATGCCAGCCTGCGTTAACGAAATAGCTCATATTATCGGCAAATTTCTGCTCATGATTCAATACGGCAGTCCAGTTCTTATATGTATCATTGGACCAGGTCGGAGATAAATTCTTTTTATTATTAGGCACACCCGGCAAAGAATTCATATTGCCTGCAAGATTAATGGTATTAGAGCGCCCGTCTTCATTATCATAATCGTAGCCTGCCAGCAAATTCGTATTGCTGTGCTTGCCGACTCTATCAAGGTTAATATAAACATTGCGCTGTAAATCATGGGTACCTTCAACGGACAAATCGCCGGATGCATTCATAGCATTGACGCGAATGCCATATTCTTTGTTTTTGCCAAAGCGTTGTCCTATATCAATACTCTGAGTCAGATAATTGTTAGTGCTCCAGCCAAGCTTCAAATCAGCATTAGGCTCAGCCTGCGCCTTTTTGCTTATCATATTAACTACGCCGCCGGATTGAGTAGACATACTGGTCGACATTCCGGTAATACCGATTGAAGGACCGGCAATAACAGAAACAGTATCAACAAAATTATAAGGCATCTGCATCTGATGGCTCATGCCCGGTACACCATTCAATGTCCATTTCATACCATGAGAGGATAAGCCTCTGATAGATACGCTGGTATCCATAGAACCATGAGAAGCTCTTACAGCGGGATCAAGAGCCAAGGTATCCAGCATACCTCTGCCAGGCTGAGAATATATATCTAAAGCTTCCTTGGTAAAGGTAACCTCATGCAGAGGAACATCCAAGGTATCCTTTTCACCTAAAAACATACCTACTTTTTGTCTTGTCTGCATCATGCCGCCGGCAAGATTTCCGCGTTCAGCCTCAACAACAACCTCACTTAAATTGTATTGATTCATTTTTTCAGCAGCATATGCTCCGCTTACAGCGAAAGCACTCATTAATACTGATAATGTTACTGCTGTACTTAATAAATTTCTCTTCTTCAATTCACGATACACCCTTTCTTGACTTCATTGTAAAATATAGTAATCTGATTTCAAAAAGCAAATATCCTATTCATCAAATTGGTAATTGCTTTCATTAGTAAACAATGTTATTATAATGCTGTGAGTAACTCACATGTCAAGGAGGTTTTTCCAAAAATGAAAAAAAATAATTACCTCACCATAAAAGACTTCAGTACACTTACCCATACACCTATTGATACTCTAAAGCATTATGACAGAATTGGTTTGCTTAAGCCTGCTCATATAGGTGAAAACAATTACAGATATTATCTGCCGGAGCAGGCATTTTTATTAACCCGTATTCTATTCGGTGTAAAAGCCAAAGTACTTCTCAGTGATATCAAAAGTATTATTCTTGATGATAACCCAGATAAATCTTATAATCATTATATCCACATAAACGATAACCTTCAACAGATGATAAATGAACTGCAGGCTATCCAAAGCACCATTGCAAGTCTGAAATACTATTATGATCTGGCAATCAAAAATCCCAGAGAAAAACTATTTATCAATTACTTTCCGGAATGGTTTATTATCTGTTCACCAAGCCTAAGCCTGAATACAGTTGCAGGCAGTGCAGAATCCAATATTGCTGATAATCTGTTTATCAGAGGATTTCATAACGGTATGTGGCCTCATTACCAGTTAGGCTGCATGTATACTGAAGCAAATATAAAAAATAATTCCTTTGATAAGCCAACCTATTGTCTTAAAGTAGATCATCCGGAAGAATTCAATCCTGATGAGATAGTTTTTGTCCCCAACGGAAAATATTATTGCTTTCTTATCAATGTTGGTGGGAAGGGTTTGAGAAGTGCAGTAAATATTTTCCTGCAAAATTTAGCTAAGGAAAAGAAAAAAATTCAGGGCAATATCTTTATCATAGACGTTATTAATAATTTTATCACTTCCACCCCAGAAAATTACTGTACTATGATTTACGCACGCCAAGCAGACGAGGATAAATAATTATGACTACCGAACTTCCAATTGCCGTAATCGCATTAAAGATTAACGCGCAAACATCCATCTCCAATTTCAGAAGAAACCCAGACTTCTTTATCAGCTTTTCATTCTTTTATAACAAACTATTGATGGACCTATATGAGCATCCTGCATTTCTGGAAATAAAGCAGCAGGACAACAATATCATCATCATTTGGAATTTTAAGGAAGCAAACGCTGAAAATATTCTGGAAAAGCATAAAACAATACACAAAATACTACGCAAAACAAATAAAAACTTTCCCCGCTGCCCTATAAACTACCTTATAGTTTTGGAAGCTGGTATTTGCAATATTATTCAGCTGCAGCATAATAGTAAAGCTCCTGCCTTTATTATGCAAAGTGATATGATAGAACGCACACAAAAAGTTATCTCCCGTATTGATGGAGCTAACTACCCACAAATCATGTTTACCCATGATTTTTATAAGCTTTTGCCTGCTGAAGTAAAAGAAAAAATCTTTTATCCTTATTACTTCTTTCACATATGCTGTTACAGCTTTAAGCCTCATCGTTACGAGAAACTATAACATCAACGAGGTTGAGGAAAACCAACTTAACAAATTAAAGAATCGCTAGAGTTAAGTATTTTTTAATTTTTGCACTAAAAAACCAGTGGGAATTTACCTGACGGTAAACCTCCACTGGTTTTTCTGTTCAAGGCTGGTTTTGTCCCAGCCTCGTTTGCTATCTACTCTTAAATTTTACATCTCAGAGAATTGGTCCTTGCCTACACCGCAAAGAGGGCAAACCCACTCTTCCGGTACATCTTCCCAAGCAGTGCCTGCAGCAACGCCGTTATCGGGATCGCCAACCTCAGGATCATACACATAACCACAAACGTCACATACCCATTTTGCCATTAGCTTCGTCCTCCTCTTGTCATAGCCTGCGCTTTTAATAAAAGCTAAGCGCGAGCTACATAACAATTATTATTTTTGACCTATAATTATTATAGCATAGTATGCGAGGATATTCTGCAAAATAGCTGTGAACCTTTTTACTGCAGTGCCTGCTGCTTTTCCGGTAAATCCAAGCGGAAGAAGTCGTACAGCGTCTGCGCCGCCGCATGGTTCATGCCTTCTACCGCAGCCAGCTCTTCAACGCTGGCCGCCCGCATAGCGTCCAACGTTTTGAAAGCCTTCCACAGCTCCTGACGTCGCTTAGGCCCGATGCCCTCCACATGGTCGAGCACGGAAACAAGGTTACGCTTACCGCGCAGCTTGCGGTGGTAGGTAATAGCAAAGCGGTGCGCCTCGTCGCGGATACGCTGGATGAGATGCAGCGCAGCACCTTCACGGTCCAGCATGATGCTTTCGCTTTGGTGCGGCTTAAAGATTTCCTCCTCGCGCTTGGCCAGACCTACAACCGGCAAATCGTCAAGGCCAAGGCCGCGGATAACCTCCAGCGCCGAGCTCAGCTGGCCCTTGCCGCCGTCGATAACCACTAGGCTGGGTAAGTCCTCATAATCCCGGTAACGGCGGTAGACAACCTCCTGCATGGATTTGAAATCATCAGGCTTGCCTTCTGCCGAAACGATTTTATATCTGCGGTAATCCTTCTTGCTGCTGGTGCCGTTGCGGAACACAACCATTGAAGCAACGGTTTCGCTGCCCTGCGTATGGCTGATATCGAAGCAGTCCATGCGCTCCAATGGATGCTCCAAGCCCAAGGCCTGCTGCAGCTCTTCGGCTGCCTGCAGGTCATTTTTGAGCGACAGGCTACCCTTACGCAGGCGTTCATTAAGCAGCTTGATGGCATTTTCATTCGCCAGCTTCAGCAAATCCTTTTTCACGCCACGCTGCGGCAGCAGCAGCTCCACCCTTCGCTGTGCCTTGTCTGCCAGCCAGGTTTCAATAAGCTGCTTTTCATCATCCTCCGGCAAATACGGCAGCACTACTTCCTTGGGAATAAAGGTTGCTTCGTTATAATACTGCTTCACAAAGGCTGTTATAACCTCCTGCGGCGTATCGCCGCCGTCGGGCAAGAAGAAATTATCTCTGCCGATGAGCTTGCCCTTGCGCACGAAAAACAACTGCACGCACAGGCCAGTCATATCCTGCCCCAGGCCAAAGATATCCATATCGCCGCCGTTATTGGTTACAGCCTTCTGCGCCTCGTTCAGACGTGCCACAGCCTGCAGCTGGTCGCGTAGTCTGGCAGCCTCCTCAAAGGCGTAGTTATCCGCTGCCTCCTGCATCTGCTGCTTCAAATCACGCTCCAGCTCCGTGGTGCGTCCGTCCAGCACCATGCAGACGGATTTAATCATCTTATGATAATCCGCCTTGCTAATGTAACCGGCACAGGGCGCAAGGCAGCGCTTAATGTGGTAGTTAAGGCATGGTCTGTCCGGGTTCATTTTGCGACAGGTGCGCAAAGGGAACATGCTGCGCAGCAGCTTTACCGTGGCATGCATGGCGCCGGCGTCGGCATACGGTCCGTAATAACGGGCACCGTCACGCAGCTGCCTGCGCGTCACATATAAACGCGGGAAATCCTCCTGCAACGTAACCTTAAGATAGGGATATGTTTTATCATCCTTCAGGCTGATGTTGTAACGCGGGCGATATTTTTTAATCAGGTTGCACTCTAGAATCAGTGCTTCTACCTCGCTGGAGGTAACAATCGTTTCAATCTCCGCTATTTTGGCCACCATCGCCTTCACCTTCGGCGTATGGCTGGCCAAATTACGGAAGTAGCTGCGCACGCGGTTTTTCAGCACAACGGCCTTGCCGACATAGATAACCTTGCCGGAGGCATCATGCATCAGGTAAACGCCGGGCTTTTCCGGCAGCACTGCCAAGGCATTTTTTATATTGTCGCTAAAGCCTGCGGCTAATTCTGTCATACATACCATCCGTTCTTTTTCGCCTTCGCCAGCTCCTGCTTGATGTACTGTCCGGTGTAGGATTTTTTGACCTTCGCTACCTCCTCCGGCGTACCGCTGGCCACCAAAGTACCGCCCTTGTCGCCGCCCTCGGGACCGAGGTCGATAATGTAATCCGCCACCTTGATAACGTCCAGGTTATGCTCGATGACGATAACGCTGTCACCGCCTTCTACAAGACGCTGCAGCACATCCAGCAGCTTGTGGACGTCCGCAATATGCAGGCCTGTCGTAGGCTCGTCCAGAATATACACGGTGCGTCCCGTACTGCGGCGCGAAAGCTCTGTTGCCAGCTTTACGCGCTGTGCTTCGCCGCCGCTCAGCGTCGTCGCTGCCTGTCCCAGATGAATGTAGCCAAGGCCTACGTCCTCCAGCACTGCCAGCTTGCGGTAAATGCGTGGCTGGTTCTTGAAGAACTCGCAGGCCTCGCTCACCGTCATATCCAGCACCTCCGCGATGGATTTGCCCTTGTAATGCACCTCCAGCGTATCGCGGTTGTAGCGTGCACCGTGGCAGACCTCGCAGGGAACATAAACGTCCGGCAGGAAGTTCATTTCTATCTTATTCATACCGTCGCCCTTGCAGGCCTCGCAGCGTCCTCCCTTCACGTTAAAGCTGAAGCGACCGGCCTTATAGCCTCGCAGCTTGGCCTCGTTAGTCTGGCTGAAGAGCTCACGGATAAAATCAAAGACGCCGGTATAGGTTGCAGGATTGGAGCGCGGTGTGCGTCCGATTGGGGACTGGTCGATGTTGATTACCTTATCCGTATATTCTATGCCCTCGATGCTGTCATGCTCGGAAGCACGCAAGCGCGCACCGTTGAGCTTGGCAGCCAGGGAGTTATAAAGAATATCATTTATCAATGTTGATTTGCCGCTGCCGCTCACGCCTGTTACTACAGTAAAGACTCCGAGCGGAATGCTGACATCAATATTTTTGAGATTGTTGGCGCGGGCACCGTGAATCGTCAGCATCCTGCCATCGCACTCACGGCGATGCTTAGGAACCGGGATAAATTTGCGGCCGCTAAGATAGGTACCGGTAACGGATGCAGGCACCTGCTTAATTTCTTCCACCGTCCCCTGTGCTACCACTTCACCGCCATGCTCGCCTGCTCCCGGACCGATGTCGATAATCTGGTCGGCAGCATACATCGTTTCCTCATCATGCTCGACAACAATCAGCGTATTGCCCAAATCACGCAAATGCTTGAGTGTTTCCAGTAGCTTACCGTTATCGCGCTGGTGCAGACCGATGCTAGGTTCGTCCAAAATATACAGTACGCCTGTCAGGCCGCTGCCTATCTGCGTTGCCAGACGGATGCGCTGCGCTTCGCCGCCGCTCAGTGTACCGGCGCTTCTGTCCAGCGTCAGGTAATCAAGGCCTACGTCATTGAGGAACTGCAGGCGTGCCATAATCTCCTTCAGCACCTGATGCGCAATTATTTGCTGCTTCGGCGTCAGCACAAGCTTTTTAAAGAACTGCAGGCAGTCGCGCACTGTCAGCGCCGTCACCTCGCAGATATTTTTGCCGCCGATAAGAATTGCCAGTGCCTCCGGCTTCAAGCGGCTGCCATGGCAGGCCGCACAGGGAGTGCTCGTCATAAACTCCTCCAAGTCCTGACGCATAGCATCGCTGAAGGCTTCACGGTAACGACGGCGCAGCACGTTCAAAATACCGTCATAGGTTGTGTTGTGCTCCTTAACCTCACCCTGCAAGTTTTCGTACAAGAACTTAAACTTGCTCTCGCCGGCACCATCCCACAAAAGCTGCTGCATCTCGGGCGTCAGCTCATTCCATTTGGTGTAGTAGCTATAGCCATAGGCAGCAAGAACTGCGCCCAGCTGCTTCATAAAATAGGAATTCAGATTGTTGCTGAAGCAGGCAATGCACCTGTCGGCAAAGCTCTTGTCAGCGTCAGGAACTATCAAAGCCTTGTCAAACTCCATATGCATGCCAAGACCGGTGCAGTCCGGGCAGGCACCGAAGGGATTATTGAAGGAAAACAGGCGCGGTTCAATCGCAGGCAGGCTGATGCCGCAGTCATTGCAGGCAAAATGCTCGCTGAAAAGCTGTGTTGCCGTTGTTTCGCCCAGCGTTGCCACCTCGGCAAAGCCATCTGCCAGCTTCAGCGCCGTTTCCACGGAATCCGTCAGGCGCTGCCTGATGCCTTCACGCACCGCCAAACGGTCGATGACCACCGAAAGGCTGTGCTTTTTATTTTTCTCCAGGCGGATATCCTCATCCAGCGTGCGCACCTCACCATCGATAAACATACGCACATAGCCTGCACGCCGCATATCGTCGAGCACACGCATATGCTCACCCTTGCGCCCGCGCACCAGCGGCGCCATCACCATAAAACGACTTCCCTGCGGCAGCTCCAGCACCCGGTCGACAATCTGCTGCACGCTCTGCTGCTCGATGAGCTTGCCGCATTTAGGGCAGTGCGGTTCACCTGCGCGTGCGAACAAAAGACGCAGGTAATCGTATATTTCCGTGACCGTACCTACGGTAGAACGCGGATTACGGCTCGTGGTCTTTTGGTCGATGGAAATTGCCGGGCTCAGGCCTTCGATGTAGTCCACATCAGGCTTGTCCATCTGTCCCAAGAACTGGCGGGCGTAGGCCGAAAGTGATTCCACATAGCGGCGCTGGCCTTCGGCGTAAATTGTATCAAAGGCCAGGCTGCTTTTGCCGCTGCCGCTGAGGCCTGTGATAACTACCATTTTATTGCGTGGTATTTCTACCGTTATATTTTTCAGGTTGTGCTGTCGCGCACCCTTTACAATTAAAAATTCTTGCATATGTTTTACCTCTGTTAAATCATGAACGAAGCTTCTAAAGCTGTTGATATCGATAGTATGTTTATATTATAGCACACTGCCAGGGTAAACGCAGTAAAATAAAAACCACCTCGGCCTCAAGCCAAGGTGGTTGCAGTACTCAAATATTATTTTACTTCTTCATACAGCGCACGCACGCAGGCATCTGCCAACGCGCCAATGCTGGAAACGCTGCGCTCCTGCGGCAGTCCGGAAGCATCATAGCCAAGCGGCAGCTCAGTGCAGGCAGTCATTACAGGAATATCACGCTCAGCCCACAGCTCCTCTACCAGCTCTTTCATAATAGCGCCGGCCTTTGCCAGCTGGTTAGCCTTAACGCAGTTGATAACCTCCTGAGATTTATCGCTCTGCTCCTCATTCGGAATGTACAAAGTCAGTCCGCGCTTTTCGGCATATTTCTGGTACAGTCCGCAAGCACGCGTGCCTTTGGTGGACAGCATCCAGGCACCCTTTTCCGGAGAAAGCTCTTTAGCAGCCTTAACGGTTTCGTCAACGATATGCAGCAGCGGTACCGGCAATTCATCAGCAAACTGGTCGATAAAGAAATGTGCAGTATTGCAGGGAACAGCAAGCACATCAGCACCCATATCGCACAGCTGCAGCAAATCAGCCTTCAGCTTCGGCAGCGGAGATTCACCCTTGCCGAAAATTGCTGTGCCGCGGTCCGGGATATCGCAGTCACCAATCATATATACAACAGGATGCTCCTGGTCGCAGCTTGCCGGGCATCTCATAGTGAACTGACGCAGAAACTCTGCAGCAGCGGCAGGGCCAAGGCCACCGACAACACCTAATTTTTTACCATTCTTCTTCATTTTTATTTCGCTCATATATACCTCTTCTTTCCTGTTTAGCATTACCTGTGGAATTAATAAATTTCTTATAATTTTAGCACACCAGCCTATTATTTGCAAATATTGCCAGGCTATAGCCATATGCAAAAAACCGTTGCCGGCCACCCCGCAAGGCGACAAGCAACGGCTAACTTTTTAATTTTTATTTACTAAGCCAGGAACGTACACTGGAAGAAGCTCTTGTCTCCTCCTTATTAACCTGCACCTGTTCGGGCGCATAAAGCAACAAGTCGTCATTAATTTTCTTCACATCGGCATTTACAATATAGCTTACGCCGTTCAGATAATCAAAAATGCGATATCTGAGCGCTTCGTCAACTGCATCGAAGCATACCATAATGGCACTGCCGTTCATCAGAGAATCTGCATACTCACGCACATCCGCAAAGGATTTAGGCGTACGCACCATAATATTCAAATGGCCGGATTTCAGCAGACGCGGACGGGTATATACCTCCTGCTGCTCTTCCTGTCCATCTGACCAAAAGAATTTCATTGCTGTATTTTTTAAACCCATGGCCATCAGCCTCCAAACCAAAACAGTTATTTAGACTATTATTCGCTGCCTATAGGCAAAAGTCCTGCTTAGTAATATTAATTGTAGCAGATTTTTAACAAATTGTCAAAAATTATGCCTGAACATTCTTCATACGGCCACGCATCTTACCGCGCTCCAGACGGTCCAGAACCTTCTTACGCATACGGATGCTCTTCGGAGTAACCTCAACCAGCTCATCGTCATTGATGTGCTCCAGAGCCTGCTCCAGAGAGAAGGTCTGAGGCGGAATCAGACGGATAGCGTCGTCACTGCCAGAAGCACGCATGTTGCTGACATGTTTCTTCTTGCAGGGGTTAACATCCATGTCGTCCTCACGGCTGTTTTCGCCAACCAGCTGGCCTTCGTAAATCTTTTCAGCAGGAACAACGAACATGGTGCCGCGCTCCTGAGCGTTGCCGATACCATAGGAAGTGGTTTCGCCGGTTTCAAAAGCAACCAGGCTGCCACGGGTACGGCCGGGGATTTCACCCTTACATTCTTCGTAACCGGCAAATACGTGGTTCATAATGCCGTTACCTTTAGTATCGGTGAGGAACTGGTTACGGAAGCCAATCAGGCCGCGAGCAGGAATCTTGAATTCCATACGCAGATAGCCTGCCATTTCGGTCATGTTCTGCAGCTCAGCCTTACGCAGGCCCAAGCCTTCCATAACAGCGCCCATGAAGTCCTGCGGTACGTCGATGGTCAGTGCTTCCATAGGCTCCATCAGCTTGCCGTTTTCATCGCGGTGCATAATAACCTTAGGTTTACCAACCTGCAGCTCAAAGCCTTCACGACGCATGGTTTCAATCAAAATGGACAGATGCAGCTCGCCACGGCCGGCAACCTCATAAGCATCCGGGCTTTCGGTCTCGGTAACACGCATGGAAACGTTGGTCTTAATCTCTTTGAACAGACGGTCACGCAGATGACGGCTGGTAACAAATTCACCTTCACGGCCGGCAAACGGACTGTTGTTAACGTAGAAAATCATAGACAGAGTAGGTTCGTCAATCTTGATGCCCTTCAGAGCTTCCGGATTTTCGCTGTCAGCGATGGTGTCGCCGATGTTAGCGTCCTGCAGACCGATAAGCGCAACGATATCACCTGCTTCAACCTCAGGCACTTCTACACGCTTCAGGCCCTGGTAGGTGTACAGACGGCCGATTTTACCGTTACGGTTGCCTGCTTCGTCCATCAGAATGATGTTTTCGCCGTTGTGGATGGTACCGCGAACTACACGGCCTACAACAATACGGCCTACATAATCATCATAGTCCAGGGTGTTAACCAGCATCTGCAGCGGTGCATTAACGTCAACATCCGGAGCAGGAATGTTTTCCAGAATTACTTTGAACAAAGGCTCCAGAGAATTGCTTTCCTCGTCCATGGACAGTTTGGCAATACCGTTACGGGCGGAAGCCAGAACAACCGGGAACTCCAGCTGATCTTCATCTGCATCCAGCTCAATGAACAGGTCCAGAACTTCGTCAATAACCTCGTCAACACGTTGGTCGGGGCGGTCAATCTTGTTGATTACAACAATCGGTTTCAGGTGCTGTTCCAATGCTTTACGCAGTACGTATTTGGTCTGCGGCATCGGGCCTTCATAAGCATCAACCAGCAGCAGTACGCCGTCAACCATGGTCAGCACGCGTTCAACCTCGCCGCCGAAGTCAGCATGGCCCGGGGTGTCCAGAATGTTGATTTTTACGCCGTTGTGCATTACAGCGGTGTTTTTAGACAGAATGGTGATACCACGTTCACGCTCCAGAGCATTGGAGTCCATAACGCGCTCTTCAACGCGCTCGTTAGCACGGAAAACGCCGCTTTGCTTCAGCATAGCATCAACCAAGGTAGTTTTGCCATGGTCAACGTGAGCAATAATTGCTATATTACGAATATCGTTTCTAATCATTATTCCTTTTCTCTCCTTCATAAAAGACAAGAAAAAGGATGCTTGTCAAGTGCATCCTTTCACAGTATTACTAAACTATTTTATTATATGCTTTTTTGGGGTTACTGTCAATAAATTTGTCCTGTAAGTTACAGAAAAGCTGGTAAGGTGCAGGGCAAAGGGGTTAGCGGCAAAGCCTTGCATAAACTGTTTGCTAATAAAGTAGTATCTTGCTAAACGCAGGCACAAAAAAACCTGAGAGCTGAACTCTCAGGCTACGCTTGCTATGGCAGGGGCACTAGGACTCGAACCCAGATCGACGGTTTTGGAGACCGTTGCTCTACCATTGAACTATGCCCCTATGGAGCGGAAAACGAGATTCGAACTCGCGACCCCCTCCTTGGCAAGGAGGTGCTCTACCACTGAGCTATTTCCGCAATATGGTGCCTCAGCACAGAATCGAACTGTGGACACAAGGATTTTCAGTCCTTTGCTCTACCAACTGAGCTACCGAGGCATGATTGGCGACCCGGATGGGACTCGAACCCACGACCTCCGCCGTGACAGGGCGGCATTCTAACCAACTGAACCACCGGGCCAATGTCAGTGTGTCTGACAGTTATATATATTACCATACATTTAACGTTTTGGCAAGTGTTTTTTGCAAAAAATTTTAGAAAAGCTTTTTCAGCTGCCAAAGCAGGGCTTTTAAGCAAAAAAGTGTTGGCAGTCTTAACCTGAATCAGGTCAAAACCCCAACACTTATTTTAGAGAATCAACTATGCTTAGTATTCAGCTAACTTTGCAGCAGCCTCCGGGCAGCCTTTGGCAGCAGCCAGCTCGAAGTAGGTCTTGGAGCAGATTTTGTGGCCCATTGCCAGATAATGCTCGCCCAGCTTGTACATGTCTTGTGCGTATTCGATGTCCTTCAGCTTAGCAGCAGCCTTCGGGCAACCTTTGGCAGCAGCTAATTCAAAGTAGGTCTTGGAGCAGATTTTGTGGCCCATGCCCAGGTATTGTTCGCCAAGCTTGTACATGTCTTCTGCATATTCCATGTCCTTCAGCTTAGCAGCAGCCTTCGGGCAGCCTTTGGCAGCAGCCAGCTCAAAGTAGGTCTTGGAGCAGATGCAATGGCCCATTGCCAGATAATGCTCGCCCAGGTCGTACATGTCTTGTGCATATTCCATGTCCTTCAGCTGTGCGATTGCTTCTTCAGAGCCTTTGGCAGCAGCGAGCTCCAGATAGGTTTTACCGCTGATGCAGTGGCCCATACCCAGATATTGTTTAGCAAGCATCAGGCAGCCTGCAACGTATTCTTTTTCTTTTGCTTCGGCAGCAGCGATTTCCTCATCGGTAACACCGGCTTTTTCTTTGAACCATGCCATAATAGCATCCATGTCTTCAGCCTTGTGCAGTACGCTTCTGAATTTATAGTCAATCACTTTAGTGGTGTACAGGTATTCTACACCAAGATCCAAGTCAAAATAATCCAATCCGAAAAATGTCAGAATACCATCAATAACAACCTCTGCATTAGCAGGATCCTTCGCCAGCTTAGCAATTTGTAAATACTTTTCAGCAACAGTCGTCATTTAAAAAACCTCTCTTTTTCATTCTTTTGTAAGAATAATCAATTATTAGTTCCTTCGGAACCAATATAATCATATCACGATTGAAAATAATTATCAACTATTATATGGGAAATAGTGGGAGAAAGAGGGTGAAGACGTTTTGTGGGGCGCTGTGCGCTGCGCAGGAAACACCCTCGGCAACTGCTGTGCTAATTTTTTGATAACTTTTATTTTGTTTGCAAATGCTTTTTCATACATTAAATATAGGTGCTGTAAGGCGCATAATATAGGCTGATTTGCAGAAAGTGCTTGTCAAATTCTGTTCGATGTGTTATGATAAATTTATTACAGGAGACAAATGGTTTGCCAAAGTGCTGAAAGGCTTGCGCCAGGTGCGTTTTGCTTTTGGCGGAGGCGGTAAAACACCGCTCTTGTTAGCATTTTTGCTGTTTTTGCTATGAACAGATTTTTGATTTTCCATTGTAGGGCTTTAAGCCCGCTCTGTGAGCCGTATGCGAGCCACAGGGTTGAAGGCCAGATTACCGCTTGCGGTTTTGTAACTTGTTTACCAAACCCTTTGCGATTCGACAAACCAAAACAAGTTGAAGGCCAGATTACCGCTTGCGGTTTTGTAACTGCATAGAACCTCCGTGCGTTACCAATTGTGGTGAAAGTTGAAGGCCAGATTACCGCTTGCGGTTTTGTAACTTTCACAGAGCCGAGACCAAGATTCATCAGATAAATAGTTGAAGGCCTGATTACCGCTTGCGGTTTTGTAACGTGCAATACCCTAATCGTGGATCATAGATTTTTATCCACGTTGTGCCTGACCACCGCTTGCGGTATAGTACAAAAAAGACCTGAAGTCCAGATTTCTCCAGACCTCAGGTCTTTTCGTTTGCGTAAAAATATATTGTGTTAGATAAAAATAAGGC
>ERZ791619.404-NODE-404-length-25333-cov-5.25789_pt1 | contig 25333 bp, 25 predicted proteins | sample MGYA00510271_ERZ791619 | MGnify/ENA primary metagenome ERZ791619 (study PRJEB30046, sample SAMN00715209) | human gut metagenome | study: EMG produced TPA metagenomics assembly of the A metagenome-wide association study of gut microbiota in type 2...
ATTTCAATGTCTACGATGATATTCGCAAGAAGCTGATTGCCGCCGGTGTGCCAGAAAACGAAATTGAGTTCATCCACAACGCCGACACCGAAGCGAAAAAGGCAGCACTGTTCTCGAAAGTGCGCTCCGGCGATGTGCGCGTCCTGCTGGGCAGCACCGCAAAAATGGGCGCAGGAACCAATGTCCAGCAGCGTCTTGTAGCAGTGCATCATCTGGATGTCGGCTGGAAACCCAGCGACATGACCCAGCGCAACGGTCGTATCATCCGACAGGGCAACATGAATAAGGAAGTCAATGTGTTCAACTACGTCACAGAGGGTACGTTCGATTCGTATTTGTTCCAGACCCTTGAGAACAAGCAGCGGTTTATCAGCCAGATTATGACCAGCAAATCCCCGGTGCGCTCCTGCGACGATGTGGATGAACAGGCGTTGTCCTATGCGGAGATCAAGGCACTGTGCGTCGGAAACCCTCTTATCAAAGAGAAGATGGACTTGGATGTGCAGGTTGCAAAACTCAAGGTCCTGAAAGCCGACCACCAGAGCCAGAAGTTCCGCTTAGAGGATAAGCTGTTGACAAAATTTCCGGCAGAGATTCAGGAGCAGACTGCAAAAATCGCAGCCCTGAAATCGGATGCCGAAATCGCTGCGGCGCATCCGCAGGACAAGGAAAACTTCTGCGGCATGGTCATTAAAGGCATGACTTACGACGAGAAAAAGACCGCTGGCGAACGGCTGATTCTCGCCTGCATGGAACTTCCGAACACCGAGGAACAGGTGGTGGGCAGCTATCGCGGCTTTGAACTTTCCTTGCGGTTCGACACCTTCCACAATGAGCATCAGGCGTTGCTGAAAGGAACTCTGAAATACCCGGTTCCTCTCGGTTCAGACCCGCACGGAAACATTGTCCGTCTGGACAACGCCCTGAGCAATTTTGCCGACCGCAGCACCGCAGCAGAAAACGAACTGGACACCCTGAGACAGCAGCAGGCAGCGGCACAGGTCGAGGTGGCAAAGCCGTTCCCGCAGGAGGAAGAATTGGCGCAGAAGTCCGCGCGGCTTGCTGAACTGAATGCACAGCTTGATGTAGACGAAAAGCACCATGAGCCGGAGCAGGACGAGGAAGAAAAGGAGGATGCTCCCCGCCGCTCTGTGCTGGCTGTACTGGAAGAAAAGGCAGAGAAAGCGGAACCCGTCAAGCCTTTCAAATCCTATCTCGACAAGGACGGTGATGCCCGGTGAGAGAAAAACGGGATGAGATCATCATCCTGAGAACCACAAAAGCTGAGAAAAATCGTATCTATGAAAAGATGCTGGGCATGGGCATCCGTAGTCTGAGTGCCTATATCCGTAAGATGGCTCTGGATGGGTATTGTCTGCATTTGGACTTGAAAGAGCTGCGCCGCATGGCGTATCTGCTCCAAATGTGCAGCAACAACCTCAACCAGTATGCCAAACGTGCCAACGAATGCGACAAAGTCTACGCTGCCGATATGGACGACCTGCGGCAGCGGCTGGACGAGCTGATTGACATTGGTCGGCAGATTCTTTCCCGGCTGGCAGAACTCTAAAATTTTTTCCCGCAGTTGGAGGACTGCGGGGCTACATAAGGGTTGACATCCTTGCAAAGCGGTGGTTGCCACCTTTATAATAGGGGTGAAAGAAAGGCAGGTGCTAGATATGAGGTTCGTTTTTAAGATGATCGTTTTCCCGTTTTGGCTGCTTACGGCTTTCCTTGCGCTGATGCTGAAATGGACGCTGAACCTGTCGGCGTTTGTGCTGGCGCTGCCCATGCTGTATATTTTCGGCTGCGGTCTTTATACGCTGTACTGCCGGGAGTGGCTGCAATTTTTGATTCTGCTGGTGGCAGAGTTTGGCTGCTTCCTGCTCATCACCGCCGGAACGGTCATTGTGGAAGCCGTGGAATGGTTCATCGGTTGGATTGCAGAACTGTGATGGGCAAAGCTTCTGCATATCGCCCGTATTCGCGCATCGATTTTATAAGTTTTGCGATTTATAACCGCAAAACTTATTCACTTCTTTCAATTTTGCGGTAAACAATATATCATCATGTCGCCATTATGCGGCATTTTCTTTTTGCCAGGAGGTGATGAAATGGCTGCAACCCGATTGATTGCACTACACAAAAACAAGGGAAAATCCGTTGCGGCCTGCCTGAAAAGCCGCACAGATTACGCCCAGAACCCAGACAAGACACAGCAGGGCGAACTGGTCAGCAGTTACGAATGCAGTCCCCTGACAGTGGATGAAGAATTTATGCTCTCCAAACGCCAATATGAACTTGCCACCGGGCGCAGGCAGAAAAGTGATGTGATCGCCTATCAGATTCGTCAGTCTTTCAAGCCCGGAGAAATCACCGCCGAGGAAGCCAATAAGGTAGGTTATGAGCTTGCCATGCGGTTTACCAAGGGTAAATATGCTTTTATTGTTGCAACCCATACCGACCGGGAACACATTCACAATCACATCCTCTACAACTCCACTGCACTGGACGGCACCCGGAAATTCCGGGATTTTTTGTTATCTGGGCTTGCGGTGCAGCGGTTGAGCGATTTGATTTATCTGGAACATCAGCTGTCCGTCATTGAAATCAAGCCCTACCGGGAGCGGCAGAAGCGCACCCTTTATCCACCCAGAGAAAGCAACCGGGATAAGCTGTGTGCCGTAATCGACGGCATCCTGCTGAACGAGAAGCCTGCAAGTTTTGAGGGCTTTCTTCAAAAGTTGGAACAACAAGGCTATGAGATCAAACGAGGAAAGTACACCTCGGTCAAGGGCGCGCGGCAGAAACGATTTATCCGCTTTCGCACTCTGGGTGCAGGGTACAGCGAGGACGAGATAAAGGCTGTCATTGCCGGAGAAGTCGAACATCGCCCACATCAAAAGCAGTCGCCGAAAGAGCAGCCGTTCCACCTGTTAGTGGACATTCAGGCAAAACTCTCCGAGGGCAAAAGCGAAGGCTATGCACAGTGGGCGAAACGCTATAATTTGAAAGAGATGTCCAAGACCCTGATCTTCTTGCAGGAAAATAAAATCGGCAGCATTGAAGAAATGCAGGAGCGAGTAAATGCAGCGACTGCACAGTATCACGAATTGGGCGATTCCATCAAGGCCGCAGAGCAACGTATGGCAGAGATTGCTGTTCTGCGAGCGCACATCGTCAATTACGCCAAGACACGACCTGTGTATGATGCCTACCGCAAAGCCGGATACAGCAAGAAATTTCTGGAAGAACACCGGGAGCAGATCACACTGCACAAGGCAGCAAAAGTTGCTTTCGATGAAGCGGGGCTGAAAAAACTACCGAAGGTAAAGGAACTGAATATCGAATACGCTGAGTTGCTGGCAAAAAAGAAATCGGCGTACCCTGAGTACCGCAAAGCGCGGGATGAGATGCAGGAACTGATGAAAGCTCAGAAGAATGTAGAGATGTTCTTCGCAGAAGAAAAGTTTCCCAAGGAAAAAGCGCAGACCCGATAAACAGAGAACACCGAGGATTCTTCCCATTTTTGGGGGAGTCCTCGGTGTTCTTTTTCGTTATAGAAGCATTTGGCACAAATGCGCAGCCTGCATCCGGCGGATGCAGTACACAAAGGGTTTGGGACTATCCCAACAAGCATTTTGCAACGCAAAAATGGCGTTTGTATATACGAACGCCCTGCTTGCGATGTAGATATTCCCGTCAACTACTGCGTCAGAAATCTTCAGATTACTTCAGCTTTGCGAGGATCTCGTCTGCGCTCACGCCGCTGGCCAACAGCTTTTTCAGCACGTCCTCTGCTTCGGCTTTCTTTGCCGATTCCGCTGCTTTGGTTTCAGCCTTGACCTTTTTAGCCTCAATTCTGGCGATTTCCTTATCGATAGATTTCAGCGCTACTTTCTTGGTTTTCAGGTCAGCTTTCAGCGCATCGATGTTCGCAGTAATGGATGCGATTTCAGCGGCAGCGGCTTCCTTTGCAGACTGCTTTTCAGAGAGCTGTGCAGCAAAATCAACGGTTGCTTTTACGGTCTTGGGCTTGTTCTTGCTACCTTTGGGACGGGGCATATGGGACACCTCCATTCAGTATTTATAAGGTAAGTATAGCATTACAAATATTGGATGGCAAGAAATATCGATCAGCAGAATATGCGTTAAACAGCGTAGCCCTGTGCCTTGATGACATCCACCCCCTGAGAAACGTACCTCTGGCAGGTGTCGTGATTGGGGGCTTCTATATACTTTAGCCGAGAGAGAATCCCGTTGCCTGCTGCTCACCACGGAGAGGTAGCACACTTGAGCAGCACAGCCATATAGCGGAACACATGTCTGCTGTAGAGAATCAGTACTTCCTCCACACCATCTTATTTACCACATTCACATACCCCTGAATGATACGAACCACCTTCATGGATACAGTCTCGTCCACATAGTCGGGGCAGGGCTTACCCAGAACGCCCTTCTGTTTCATCTCAATCGCCATATCGGTGGCGTTGAGAAGCTCCCGGGTGGTAATTCCAGCCAGAATGAAGTCACCAGCCTCCAGCGCCTCGGGGCGTTCTGTGCTGGTACGGATACACACGGCAGCGATGGGATGACCGATGGACAGATAGAAACTGCTCTCCTCGGGCAGGGTGCCGGAGTCGGAGACGATTGCCAGAGCGTTCATTTGCAGCTTGTTGTAGTCGTTGAAGCCCAGCGGCTCGTTGATTCGGACACGAGGATCCAGCTGGAAGCCACTCTTCTCCAAACGGTGCTTGCTTCTGGGATGGCAGGAGTAGAGAATGGGCATATCATACTTCTCTGCCAGCGCATTGATGGCAGTGAACAGACTCAGGAAGTTCTTTTCAGAGTCGATGTTCTCCTCACGGTGGGCGGACAGCAGAATGTACTTGTCCTTTTCCAGCCCCAGACGCTCCAGCACGTCGCTTTTCTGAATCTTTTCCAGATTCATGTGCAGCACTTCCGCCATGGGAGAGCCGGTCTGGTAGGTGCGCTCCTTGGGCAGACCGGTATCTGCCAGATACTTCCGGGCAAACTCGGAATAGCACATATTCACGTCAGAAATTACATCCACGATGCGGCGATTAGTCTCCTCGGGCAGGCACTCATCCTTGCAGCGGTTGCCGGCCTCCATGTGAAACAGAGGAATGTGCAGCCGCTTTGCGCTGATTGCCGACAGGCAGGAGTTGGTATCGCCCAGCACCAGATAACCCTCCGGCTGCAATTCGGACAGAAGCTCATAGCTGCGCCCCAGAATGTTGCCGCAGGTCACGCCCAGATTCTCGCCCACCACAGGCACAAGAATGTCCGGGCCATATTCCCCAAAGGTGTTTTTCAGTTCAAAGTCTTCCCAGAAAACGGTGGAGAGGTTTCTGTCCCAGTTCTGATTGTAGTAGACCACGCAGCAGTCAAAGTATTCCCGGCAACGCTTGATAACCGCAGCCAGTCGGATAATCTCCGGGCGAGTGCCGCAGCCAATCATGACCTTGGTGCGACCGTCGTTTTTCCATTTGAAATTGTGTTCCATATCATTCTCCTATTGACAACCAGTATCTTCTTTTACACCGGCTCGAAGAAGGTGTCCGGGTGGTTCGGGTCAAAAATCTCGTTGCAGGTCATCACCGTCACCAGATTTTCCGTCTCTGACAAGTTGATGATGTTGTGAGTCCAGCCGGGAATCATGTGGACAGCCTCGATATTATCCCCGGAAACTTCAAACTCCACCGTTTCTCCGGTGTTGATGTTCCTCTCCTGAATCAGACCGTAACCAGCAACCACAATGAACAGCTCCCACTTGGAGTTGTGCCAGTGCTGCCCTTTCGTGATACCCGGGCGGCTAATGTTGATAGACACCTGTCCGCAGTCAGCGGTGTGCACTAGCTCGGTGAAAGAGCCGCGGTTGTCCATGTTCATCTTCAGGGCATACTTAAACTTGTCCGTAGGCAGATAGGTCAGGTACAGGGAGTAAAGCTTCTTGGCAAAGGAGCCGTCTGGCATTTTCGGCATCATGAGGGTGGTGGGCTGTGCCTTGAACTCCTGCAGAAGATCCACGATTTCGCCCAGCGTGACCTTGTGGGTCACGGGGACGCAGCAGTAACGACCATCTGCTTGCAGAACAGTCTCCACACCATCAAACTCACAGTGCTGCTCCTTGCCTTCCAGCAGGTCAAACATTCCCTCTACCAAATCGTCGATATACAGCAGTTCCAACTCAGTACTGCGGTCGTTGACAGTGAATGGCTCGTCATTGGCGACTGCCCAGCAGAAGGTACTGACAGCACTGTTGTACTTGGGGCGGCTGTGCCCCATCAGGTTCACAAAGCGGTAGACCGCCACCTTTGCCCCAATCTCCTGAGCATACTGGAAGAACAGTTCCTCGCCAGCCTTCTTGCTGCGACCATACTCGCTGTTGCCGAAACGGCCTGCCAGCGTGGCTTGAATGGAGGAGGACAGCATGATGGTGGCTTTGTTATTATGTTTTTTCAGGCAGTTCAGCAGATCAGAAGCAAAACCGAAGTTGCCCTTCATGAAATCTTCCGGGTTTTCCGGACGATTCACGCCTGCCAGATTGAACACAAAGTCCGCTTTCCGGCAGAATTCGTACAGCTCCTCGGCGGTGGAGTCCAGATCATACTCATAGATTTCTTCAATATTCAATGCCGGTCGAGTCTTGTTCTTGCCGTCCCGGATATTTTTCAGGTTGTTGCACAGGGCGGTTCCTACCATACCCTTGGCACCTGTGACCAGAATGTTCATCCTATCACCTCTTTAATGTACTGCGGTGCAGTCCGGAATATCTGCGCCGTCCGGCACAGTTGCGTTATTGCAGATGGTGCAGTTGCTGCCAATGCGGGCAAAGCTGCCCACGGTTGCGCCTGTGCGAATCACGCTGTTGGTATAGATCAAGGCGTAATCCCCTACCGCTGCATCACAGTGAACTTCCGTTCCGGCATTCAGCAGGACACCGTTGCCGACGGATGCGCCGTTCTGGATACAAGCGTTTTGCAGAACCACACAGCCACAGCCGACTTCAGCAAACGGACTGACATAGGCACTGGGAGCAATGATATTTGGGAACGCATAGCCAAGGGCTTTTGCCTTTTCATACACCTGTGCTCGGAACCGGTTGTTGCCGATGCCAACCACCAGCAAGCCGTATTCTTTCCGCAACTCCGGCAAATCAGCAAGGCCGCCAGCCACCGGAATGCCGCAAATCTCAACGTCAACAGGCCGTCCATCATCCACAAAGGCACAGTCATATTGGAGCATTGCCTGCTCGGCCACCATGCGTCCGAAGCCACCGGCACCAATCAGCAACAGCCTTTCCTTAGACATTCTGGATGCCCTTCAGTGCATTTTGAACGTACTCGGTGGTCAGGATCTTCTTGACAGTGCCTTCCACATCCAGCCGCTCGGTGTTGTGGCTGGTGTAGGAATCGTCCGCCATGGTATGTACTTCGCCCTTCACCACGAACTTGTCGTAGTTCAGGTCACGGTTGTCAGCGGCAACACGGAAGTAGTGACCCATATCCTCGCTGCGCAGACGCTCCTCACGAGTCATCAGGGTCTCGAACAACTTCTCACCGTGACGAGTGCCAATGATGTTCGTGCCAGTGTCACCGAACAGCTGCTGGACAGCTTTGGCCAGATCGCCGATGGTAGAGGCATCCGACTTTTGAATGAAGAGGTCGCCGGGGTTAGCATGCTGGAAGGCGAACATGACCAGATCCACGGCCTCGTCCAGGTTCATTAGGAAGCGGGTCATGTTGGGGTCCGTGATGGTGATAGGGTTGCCAGCCTTGATCTGGTCGATGAACAGCGGGATGACAGAGCCACGGCTGCACATAACGTTGCCGTAACGGGTGCAGCAGATGGTGGTGCCACCACGCTCAGCAGCTACACGGGCATTGGCGTAGATGACGTGCTCCATCATAGCTTTGGAAATGCCCATTGCATTGATAGGGTAAGCAGCTTTATCGGTAGACAAGCAGACAACACGCTTGACACCGGCATCAATGGCGGCGTGCAGCACGTTGTCAGTACCGATGATGTTGGTCTGGACGGCCTGCATGGGGAAGAATTCGCAGGAAGGAACCTGTTTCAAAGCGGCAGCGTGGAAGATGTAGTCAACACCGGGCATTGCGTCACGGATGGACTGGGGGTTGCGGACATCACCGATGTAGAACTTGACTTTCTTAGCGGCCTCCGGATGCTTAGCCTGAAGCTCGTGGCGCATATCATCCTGTTTCTTTTCGTCACGAGAGAAGATGCGAATCTCCTTCAAATCAGAATCCAAGAAGTGCTTCAGAACGGTAGAGCCGAAAGAACCCGTACCACCAGTGATCATAAGGGTTGCGTTATCAAATGCAGACATTTTAATTTTCCTCTCTTACTTTGCTTCAAGCGTTTTCTTTATATCAGAAGAACAAATTCCCTCTGTTCTTTTTAAACGAACAACTCTTTTGTTGTGATCTTCACACCACTGCTCCACAGCATCAAAACGTCCACCACGGTGATCTTCACCAAGCGCAAGAATATCAAAATCAATTGTCCCTAAAAATTTAGAATCGACAGACTCGTACACCACAACTTTATCAACAATTCGTAATGCTTCTAGCATTTCGACCCGTTCTTCGGTTGTATAAAGCACCTTTGCGTCCGGCTTGAATTTTTTGATATAATTTCCGTCTTGAACCGCCACAATTAAATAATCTGCATATGCTTTACACTGCTTGAACAGTCTCAAATGTCCTAAATGAAAGTAATCATATACTCCAAAGGTTAGAATTTTACTCATTTTCGTATTCTTCTTTCAGCTTTTTTAATGCGATCAGCAAAGGGTCGTATACTGTTATATCGATGCCATCTTTATATTTTTCATAAAGAATCGGCAGTTCTGTGCAGCCCAAGATAATCGGGACATCATATTCATCCATAAGCTCTTGGAATGACTTTTTTACCTCGTCCGAATACTTATTTTGCTTCACAGCCTCAATACAATTTCGCAAAAGCACATATTGTTCTTTCTGAGGAACTTTACAGATAATTCCCTTTTCGGAAAGTGCCTCTTGATATACTTTGGATTCAATCGTCCCTTCAGAACCAAGCAGGAAAACCTGTTTTACATTATCTTTGCTGATTTGCTCTACACAGGAATGAATAATATTTATGACAGCGGATTTTGCTTCCGGAACTTTTTTATAAATTTGGGGCAGGAAAAGGTGCGACGTATTGCAAGCAAGAATGATTCTTGCTGCCCCTCCCATTTTCAAAAGGCCATCAATCGAGTCAGCCATTTCGTCAACCAATTTTTCGACATTTTCATGATAAAGAAATGCTCGCACACGGCTTGGCATAGTGCATCTGTTGTCAATGATGATACGCGGCCTCTCCCATTCTTTCTCCGCTGGAAAAACCTCTGCATACTGCTTAAAAAGGTTGATAGTGGCATATGTTCCCATACCGCCTAAAACACCAATTACCAAATCTTTCATCGTTTTACTCCTCACTCATTCCGTCAACAAACCATTCCATCGCGTTTTCATAGTCTTTCGGCGTGTTGATTTCTTTCAAGCGCAATGGAAAAGCAGTCATTGGAAGATATGGTGTAAGTACCTCGTACACATGGGAAGATGTTCCTCTCAATTTATCCGCTTGCACTTTTGTAATGCCTGACCACTGCATATTTCCCGGCTTTTTAGACAAAACTTCAACCATTCCGTTTTGTGCCATCGCACTGATTGTTTCACCGGATGCGTTTTCTGTCACCGCAATACATTCATTGGGAAATTCAACGAAACGCTTGAAATCTTCTGGATTCATAATTGTGTCACCATCTAAAGTGATGACATATTTACGGACGCCAAGAAGAGCTTTTTTTAAGCTGTCAGCAGGACCGTTATGCTCATACTCATAGTTGCAGACAAACATAATATCCTTACGATATTCTTTTACTACGTTGATGACGCGCTCTGCATCAAATCCAACAACAACTCTTATATCATCAAACGCATCCAGAAGCTTGAGCTGCCGGATAATAAGCGGCTCACCACCAACGTCAACAAGAGCCTTTGTTGTTCCGATGCCAAGTCTTGTACCCATTCCTGCACAGCAGATGATAACGGTAACATCTGTCTTTTTAATCACGGTCATCCCCCTTTACAACAGCTGCCACAGAAATTCTGCACATCTTTTATCATCGTAAAACGCGAAATCAGAGTTTCTGAGAAGCGACTGAGCAATGGGTCTTACGCCACCGAAACCAACCGCAATATCGGCCATGCGCGCCATGCCGGAGTCGTTATCACCATCGCCCACAACAACCATTGGCTGAACAAATTGCCGTACCATCAGTTCTTTATCCGTCACGCTTACAACTTTAGAAATTCGGTCATTTTCGACGTCTGCTTTTGAGCAGTAGCAATGATTTTCCATTTTCAACTTTTTCATTAAGCCGCTAATCCAAACATCCAAATTTCCGGTAACGACATAACAGCGATCTCGATTATTCTCAATAAAGTCAGCAATATATGGATTTAGAGGGATTTCTGAAACGACCTCATTAACTTCGCTCACTGAAATGTCACTCAGTATTTTTACACGGTTTAAAAAGCTTGTCCGAAATGGAATTTCGCCACGCATGGTTGCCTCTGTCAATCGGCGCATATCATCTAGTTTTCCAATTCTCTTAGAGACCTCCGGTAAAACTTCCTTGCGTGTAATGGTTGAATCCATATCGAATAGGAATATATAGTCTGACATTCTCTTACACCCACTGCACTTTTACTTCTGGTATGCTTTATACATATGATGGGATACTCTTTTCTCTTCGGGTGGAAGGCGCATATAATCGTTGTAAAATGCGGTCAACCACTTATCATATCCAACCGGTGCATTGTACTCTTTGCCTTCAAAAGGAACCTTTATAAAAGAAGACAAAACTTCCTTTTCGCAAACGATTCTGGAAACAGAAGTAAAGTTTCCGACTCCTTTAGTAGGCATACCTGCGTATCTCTTTGAATTGGAAACTACTTTCTGTGCAAAATATCCTTTGGGATAAAGCTGCAAAACCGAAAATCCCACTGTTTTCACAATATCCTTCACAATACCATGTGTCCCAATCATTCGATTTTGAAGAGCATTCAGCATGGAATATCGGTCTCTGCGGTCATACATTTTCTTACATTCTGAAGCACTATCCGGGGCATTATCATAAACAAAGACGTCAATATTGATGCTACCTTTATTTCCCTTTTCATCCGGCTCATATAAAACCGTCGATGTGTCCAAAACTTTTCCATATGGATAGACACAGACAGCGTCAAGTTCGTTGCAGATAAATTTATAACGACCGCCTTCTTGATTGAATGTATGCATAAACCTGTCGAAATCTACGCGGAGCATTCCGATATCGATATCATCATCCCAAGGAATATACCCTTTGTGGCGAATTGCGCCAAGTAATGTTCCAGTATCAAGCCAATATTGAATTTTGTTTTTCTCGCAAAAATCAGCAACGGTATTCAAAATACCAAGTTGATAAATTTTTACTTCTTCTTCGTTAAGTCGTTTCATGTGATTCTCCCTAATAGGTAATCAACTATTGGACTTTCTAAGTCTTGCATAGCGATTGCCTTTTCCTTTTAATGAATATCCACCAATCGTCATCTCTTCTAAATCCAACCTAATGTTTGCACGATTGATTTCATGCTGTGTATCAATTTTTCTTATTCGGTAGATTTTTCCATCTAAATTTACCAGTATACCTTCGCGTATTTTTACGATTCCGGTTTGCCTGTTTTCAACATACACGCCACCTCTATAAAATTTTTGATTCGGAAGTTTCATTCTAGAACTGGTGCCGACAGAGGGGATTCCTAGACGTTCAATGATAGTGTCTATATACCTTAATTCATCTGTTAGATGTATTAAGTGGATTTTATCGAAATGCTGTATTTCTTTTTGCATAGTTGTATTGACATATTTCTGGGAGCTGAGAGAATATTCCGCAAGCCCTGAATTTTTTATCGCAGAAGCTTTTTGTTTTGTATTATCTTTTTTTTCGATTTGCTCAGTAGCAATGCTTTGATTTGTTAATTCCGTCTCAGTTTTGGCAAGATTTCTTTTCCATATCAGTTTTAATAGTAAAGAAGTGATAATTAGAATATATCCTACCACGAGTGCTACTGCCCAAAGGCTTACATCAGAAAAATTCGTGACAACCTTTTCAATCATCATATTGAGTGCACCTCCTTATAAATCGAAACTATCGCACTCAAAATTAAAGACGAGAATCCAAATACAACGATCAAAAAAGCAAACGTGGTTTCCTCTTTACTGGATAATGAAACACCAATATATGCGCTACGATACACCAATACATAATTAATAGAAAAGATAAAAAAAGATCCTACGAGCCATTGTTTTAAAGCACTGTGCATTTTATCAACACTATCATTCTCAAGCAATGCAGGCCACACTATGCCACATACAAGTGCCCCAATTTCAACGAGTTCATTGCTAGAAGCTTTCCCGTAAACAAAGTGAAAAACAAGAAACACACAAAATGTGCATCCTGAATACAAGAATGAGCGAGCCGCCCATATAATAAGCAATTTTGTTATATGAATCACTCTTTTTGATGCCGACTTTACTTTATCGTCTTCCTTTGTATTCTTTTCATCTACTTCCATCACGATAGTCTCCTGTTGCTTTCCATATCGGCTTAGCAAAACTCTTTTCGATATTTCCAACAATACCATCCGCGGCTTGTCATAAGCACAAACTCCGTTACACAGCGGAATATCGCAATCCACATCACGGTAAAATGCCCCGTTGCAATCAGCAATAGCAAGCTTGCTACCTGAACAACGGCGGACAGAATTGTTGTTTTTGTCACCTGTGCGGCCTTGTCCAGTGCGCCCAATGTCGGCCAGCCCAGTACGATTCCCGGGAAACTGAAAATCAGTACTGGAACCAATGCACGGAACAGGGAAGTCGCTGCAACATACTGCTCACCGCCAACAATCTGAAGTACATACGGAGCTACCGCAATCGAAAACGCACTGCCCGCGAATACAACCGGCATAAAAATCATCAGAAGTTGTTTAATGAAATTCCAACTCTTTGTCTTGATCATCTCCGGGTACACCCCCTCTGTAATCGGGGTATACATCGTCTGCACCGCACCGATCAGCTGCATACAGACACTCCAATATGCAACATCCGTTGCCGGAAGAAATGCACCAATCAGCAGTGTGTTCAACGCGCCAAATGCTGTTGTTGCCATATCCGATGCGAAACAAACAAACGAAGCTTTCAATTTTTCCAATGCAGCTTTTACGCCAGAAAAATGAATGGCAATGTTTTCTTTTTTCAATTCAACAAACACGAGAATGACCGCTACCAAAGATCCGATTGCATCCAACAGCGGAACAAACAAAATGTCCTTGTCCGAGTGGACAAACACAAAGGTCATCGCCGTTGCAATGCCACGCATAGTAACAAAGCGCAGTGTAATAACCTGCATTTTTTCAATGCCACGAAAGAAATAATCCAACAGAAATACCGACAAAAAAACAGTTACAAAAGCCAACAAGGTGTACCCGGCATTCACACGCAATAACGGAATCATAGCAATCATTCCGAGCAGAGCAATAAATGCTGCCACAGCCAAAATAATACGCGCAAGGAGAATATCTCCTACTTCTTTTTCCAGTTTTTTTCGGTCATTCTTGGCGTTTACAATATCGCGTGTTCCAGATAACATAAAGCCGAAGTCAACTACAATCTGCATATACTGCATAACAGCTTTCACATAAGAAACAACGCCATAACTTTCAACTGAGAGGACGCGCGTTAAATAGGGCAATGTCAAAAGTGGAAATATTATTTTTGCAATTGACATACCGTAGAGCATGACAATATTTTTAATTACATTTTTTTGCTTCATATTATTTCTTCCGTTTCAATCATTCAATAAGATATACTTCTTCAACATTTCTTATCTTATATATCAATGGTTTGTTAAATATTGACACGTATTTATAAGATAAGGCTGTGATATTATCATTGTAGTTTCCTTGCTCAATGTACGAGTCAATATTTTTCAGTAGCATTAGTGATCCCAGCATGATAAAAAAGAAACTCAGAAGCAGCCTGTTACTTATTTTTAGAGCACAAATTCCGTAAACAATCAAATATATTTCCACAAATCGCATCACTCCACCCAATCTAGAGGCCACTGTACTATATCCAATAAACACTCCATAAATCGACATCGAAAGCATATAAATTCTATAAAAATCATAATAAATTTTCGTCATTTTATTTGCTTTTCTTATCGATTCATAAAAAAACGTTACCGTCAATGTTAAAACCAATCTTTCTAGTATGGGCATTACTGTAATACTTGTACCACTCCTCAAATACACATTTATCCCAGTTATGCCCAACGCAAGAACCATGTTTCTGGCTAGCGGCGAAGTAAGGAAAATTCCCATCAGCCACGCTATGACACAAATATAGCGAATTTTTCGAACGGATTTTATTTTTGTCAGCAAAAGTACCGAAAAGAATACAGCAGCGGCTCCATGTATCAGCATACAAAGCACAGTCAAAATTGTGTATTCTTTGTATTTTTTTTCTTCATAAAGAGGCAAAAGAACTCCTAAAAATACAGCCATAACTATTCCCTGTCGAATAGAAGAAAAGAAATATGTCATATAAAGGGTAGGATATGCTTGAACAAGAGCAAACGGAGTGTCCACCTGAAACCTTTTAGCAAATCGATAAAAACAGCCCATCTCTAATATTGCTGTAAGCGAAACAAACATCTCAAATGGGATCCGAGCCCAACGAAACAAATTACAAATCAAAAGATATCCAAGTTCTCCATGAACTGATTTATATATCAAAAAATCAATTCCCATCGAGGATAGTGCATTATAGTTATAACGATACCCAAAGTAATCTGTTCCTTGTCCAAATCTAAAAATCAGCATGAGAGAAAGAATGGCAAAAAGAATTTTAAACTCATTTTGTTTAGTTTTATAACTTGATTTTATTATAAAATCTTTTAATCCAAAAAGACAAATCCCGATCCAAACTATAATATACAGACTCATTTTCTCTCCTGCTCTTGCGTCTATTTCAATGTTTCTTTGCACCCACCTGAGTCATATGTAACTACCCTCGTCCCACACGCCTGCGCTTCCAAATTGACCGTCGGATAATTATCTTCATAAGTAGGATTTGCGAACACATCTGCCGTCGTATAAATTGCAGCCAGTTCCTGTGGACTATTGGTGCGTGGAATACAAATAATCGTGCATTTATTTGTTACCCTCCCAGCAAATGTATGACCCGTTATCGCCTCATACAGCGCATTCACATCCTGTGGAACAACGGTATTTCCATTCTGCCGTGCAATTTCTTCGCACGCTGTATCCTCGTATACAATAGAGGGTGTTCCACACGCTTGTGCTTCCACCGGGGTCATCCCAAAGGTTTCCTCCACGCTGGGATTCACAAACGCATCTGCCGCTGTATAAATCGCGGCCAGTTCCTGCGGGCTATTGGTGCGCTGGATACCTTTGATATTTTTCGGCAAATCTTTGATTTGTTTTTTGCTCAGACCAACTAACACAATGGCATATTGGTCATCAAGCATCTGCGCCAGCTTATAGAAATCCTGCAGGCCTTTCCGTTCATCCCAAATATTAGCAACACCTAATACAACAACTTTATCTTCCAAATTATATTGCTTCCGAAAGTTCCCGGGTGTAGGCTTAAAAACATCGGTATTAATAGTGTTGTAGTGTATCTCGACCGGGTACTCATTCAAAAAGCTTTGACGAGTTAAATCCGCAAGCCATTTGCTTGGGGTGATAAGGGTCATATTTTTTACACCAGTAAAAGCCTTGCGCTTACGCTCAAAATTTTTACTAACATTACTCATTGCAAAGCAAGCCGGATAGCTACGAAGCTGTGAGCAGTACGAACAATGGCTCTTCCATTGTTCGCACTTTGCCATGGTAAAGTGCGAACAATGGCCAGTGAAGGCCCAGCAGTCGTGCAGCGTCCATTTCACCTGCATTTCAGGATGTTTTTTAATCCAATCAAACAGCATCTCCACATTGATATAGTAGCCATGAAGATTATGCAGCCAAAGCAGATCAGGTTTATATTCCTCTGCCCAATTCAAAAAACCTTTGGTCGCACGCTTTGAGCCAAAGCCATGGGTATCAAACAACCGTGTTTGAATCGCATGCATATTACAATCAAAATCTGTTCCGATACGTACTGCATATTTCTTGAATTGTTCTGGCACAAATCCTTTGCGGCCATAAGCAATTTTAACCTCATTGCCATCAGCTTCCAGTTGCTGTGCAAGATCTGTACAGATCCGGCCAGTGCTACCAATGCCACATACCGAATTAATAAATAGTATTTTCACTATATGCTCCCCTTAACATCTAGAAATGCTCTGTCAACAATCGTTTCGTAAGCATCATCAACAGAATAATTATCTTTCAAATACTGCATTTCTGCCTGCCCCATTTGAACGATATTTTCTGTTTCAATTTTTTCAACCACCGCAGAGAACGCAGCAGTATCATTGCTCTCACACCACCAGCCAAAGCCGCCTTCTGTGATAACCTTACCGATATCCGTATTCGGGTCTGTGCAGGCTAAAACTGGCACCTTTGCCTGCATATAACTCAAAAGCCGACTCGGGAAATTGGGAATGGTAAAACGATGATCCAGAAAAATCATACCCACGTCGCACGCAGCCACCATGGTATCGTAGTCCTCTTTTGGCAGACGGCGCATCAGACGGATGTTCTCCGGATTTTCAGTTCTGACGAAAGCATCAAGCTTTCCATATTCTGTACCGTCTCCCACAACAAGGAAAAAAGCGTTCTTATTGTTTTTCTGGCTTCTGAGACATTCGATCAGGAAGTCGATTCCCTGCGGCTTACCCAGATTACCACCGTACACAAACACCTTTTTATCTACCGGGATGTCATATTTTTTGCGAATACTTCTGCGTGTTTCGGCATCAACACTCTTATCTATGACCTCGATGCAGTTCGGACAAATCTCAACAATGTCCTTGCTCACTTCAGGATTGTGGGCGAGCACATAGTCAACATTCGCCTGCGACATACAGCCGATACGGTCAGAAACCGCATAAAGCGTCTTTTCCTTATGACGGAAATACTGATACAGCACACCTTTTACACCTGTTGTGCGCAGCATACCGATATCAACTGCATTCTGCGGAAAGATATCCTTCAATAGCAGATATGTTTTTGCGTTATCGCGTTTTTTCACGAAATCAACCGCTTTCGCAAAAGTGATCGGCGGTGTTGAATACATAACCAAATCAAATTTCACATCTGAAAAATATGTTTTTATTGCCTTTATGTAAATTGATTCGACTGAGACCTGTGCCAACCCCTTTTGAATAAGGTTGGTAGCCTTTGTTACGTTGCCGGTTTCAATATGAAGGATGTGTGCATTTTCCTCGTGAATCAGCTTTGTCTTTTTTCCTGTTTTCTGTTCATAGGGAGTAAGCACATAGACATCATGTCCATGCTCTCGAAAACAACGTAATAGGTCTGTATAAATAGAATACTCCTCAATACTTTCAATTTGGTCGAGCGTCAAAAACAGGATGTTCATATATCTCCGCCTTTTTATTGTTTTCGTATCATGATCTCGTTATACTTCATCATATAAGTGTCGTCTTCATACTGGCCGATCACGCACGCATTCGCCTTGCCTTCCAGATTGTTGACAATCAGCTTCATATGGTCTGCGCCGCTCTCATAGGCATGTGGATAGCCACCGCCGAAACGGGGATTCACTTCCGAAATGTAATACACACCATTCACATCAAAGATATCGATATCGATCTGGCCATTGTATCCTGCGTCCGAAACAAAACGCTTGACAAGTTCAAACAGCTTTTCGTCCTTGAACGATACGGCCTTATCCGTTTCCCCGGCGCGCATTTTCAGCTTTTTCTTAGTGAAGATGGATACCACCTCATGGGAGATCATGTCAATGTAAACATCTGCGCCGATTTCCTGCCCATCCAGAAATTCTTGGATCATCAATCCATCATCATGAGCAAATAGCAATTCCAGTGTTTCTTTGTCGTAAACCTTAGAAATTGCAATGCTAGCGCTACCTCGTGCCGGCTTTACAAATACCGGATAAGAGATTCTCCCAGCCTCTACATCGGCATAGAATGTCTCCTTATCCATATAGGATTTTGCACAATTGTACCCGTGCTCCACCAGCCAGTTGTACATTTGAAACTTATCCAGCGACATTTCGCACAGAGCATACGACGAACCGATGACCGTCGTTCCTACGGCCTTAAAATCTTCCGCATGCTCAGCCAGAAGAGACAGTTCAGGGTCAATCAACGACAGCACGCCATCAATGTGCTCTTTTTCGCAAATGCTCAGTATTTTATCCAAGTAACCCGGGTCAGACATTTGGGGAACGATATAGTATTTATCCGCCTCATAGATGGCGGGAGCCAACTCGCTCATATCTGTAGCAATAACCATGCCTTTGTCTTCGAGTGTTCTTTTGAAATACTGAACGATTTTATTTCGCGTACCTGCACTTAGAATCAAAATGTTCATAAAATTATTCCTCAACTATAGATTTTGCAATGTAATCTGTCGGCTTCCAAGCCTCTCTGACCTTCGTATAGTTTCCGTCGCTTTCCACATAGACATCCGGGAAATATCGAATAAAAAGAGGAGTCAGGCACATTGTATATGCACCAACTTTTTGGTATATTATTTTATCGCCAACCTGAAGTGCAGGCTCGTTATGTGCCTCAAAAAGACGGTCATGTTCCATACATGTATATCCGCAAACGACCTGTTTTTTTATCACGTCTGTGTCGTTTGCCCTCTTGTATGTATGAAAATAAGACGATTTTGTCATCAACGGATCAATGCTGGTTCTGCTTCCGTCCGTGATAACAAAACGATTATATTCAGTATCTTTTACGTCAATAACCGTTGAGACATAGCTAACCGGTGCACCAATCACAGCCATTCCGGGTTCAATAATCAGTTTCGTACTTTTTTTATCAAAGCGCGTACTCAGGATTTTTGCTATTAAGGCTATATACTCATCTAACTGCGGCTTCGTTGAGAGACCACCAAAAAAGCCGCCGCCAACATCTATATAGTCCAGATCCAGATGATATTTATCCTGAATCTCACATGCAGTTTGAGCAATTGCGCGATAAATATCTACTCCGCGGGTCTTGGAACTAGTATGCAGATGAATACCAGAGATCTTAACGTTTGATTTTTTCAGTCTATCAAGGACTTTGCCAAACTCTCCATTTTCCAGACAAAAGCCAAAGCGCCCACCTTCATCGCCACATTGAGACTGTCCCGGACAATATTTTTCAATATCAAAGTTAACGCGGATACCAATGGATTTTTTTTCAATATCCAATTCGTCCAACCAATTTAATTCTCTTTGGGAATCCACATTTACAATGCATCCATTTTTAATTGCCTCTGCAAAAGAAGGTTTTGTTTTAATAGGCCCATTGTAAATAATGCAATCTTTTTTTACGCCAATCAGCTTTGCCAATTCATACTCATCTTCCGACACGACCTCTGCATAGCAGCCTAACTTGTCAAAATGTTTTATTATCCATGGCAGTGCATTCGTTTTATAGGAGTATCCAATAATTGCATTTTCCCAGTGTTCTGCGATTGCACACTGAAGCTTGTGAAAATTATCATCTAGTTCTTTCTTATGTATCACATAGTAAGGCGTGTTCATCCTTAATGGTCTCCTTAGTTTGTCCCATCGAAGTCTTCCATCGTATCACATGTAGCCGAAGAAATACCTTCCTGCTTAATAAATGCCTTGAGTACTGTTTGAAAAAGAATTTTTAAATCTCCTAAAAACGTAATCTTATTTACATACTCGCAATCCAATTGAAACTTCTTTGTCCATGAAATGGAATTACGTCCATTGACTTGTGCATACCCCGACAGCCCCGGACGAACATCATGACGCTGCTTCTGCTTTTCCGAATATAGTGGCAAATATTGAACCAGCAGTGGTCTCGGGCCAATCACGCTCATATCGCCTTTGATGATATTGAACGCTTCCGGCAGTTCGTCCAGACTGGTCTTTCGCAGCAGCTGACCGTACTTATTCAACCGCACCTCATCGGGCAGAAGGTTCCCGTCTTTATCCCGGCGGTTATCCATGGTACGGAACTTGATGAGCTTAAAGATCTTGCCATCCTTGCCCGGACGCTCCTGTGTAAAGAATGGATTACCGCGCATAAAGATCGCGCCAAGTACGATCAAAATTAGATACAGCCACCAGAATACGACCACAGCTGCCAATCCGCACAAAATATCCAGCGGACGCTTTATGTACTTTTCATACGGACCATAGGGGATGTGCTTTGTCTTTACGTTTTCCATTTCTTTGACTTGCCTCACTCAAAGCACGCACGGATGACCTGAATGATACGATCCTGCTGTTCCGGGGTCATCTTGTTATCGCTGGGCAGGCACAGGCCGCGCTGGAAGATATCTGCACCCACGTCAAACACACCTCCGGAGATATACGCATTGGTCTTTGCTCTGCCGGAGCCGTTGACCGTGACGAACTCATGCATCCGGTACATGGGCTGCATGTGCATGGGCTTCCAGATCGGACGCCCCTCTGCGTTCAAGCCAGCAATGGCTTCCAAGATTTCGGTGGGGCAGGTCTTTCCCTTTTCCTTTATGTACAGGGCCTCGGTCTCGCCGCGCACCTGCTTGCACATAACATCCTTATCAAGGATCATCGCGGACAGCCAATAGTTGGGCTCGCACTTTGTTTCATCAAAGGGGTTCATCTGGATGGGCAGACACTTCAACCCCTCCTTGTAACGCTCGTAGACTGCCTTCTTCTGGGCAATATGCTCGTCCAGATGCGGGTACTGACCACGGATAACGCCTGCAATGACGTTGCTCATGCGGTAGTTGTAGCCCACTTCCTCGTGCTGGTACCATGCGGCATTTTCGCGCGCCTGCGTGGACCACTTGCGTGCCTTGTTGGCTACTTCCAGATCGTTGGTCAGCAGGCAGCCGCCGGAAGAACCGGTGATGATCTTGTTGCCGTTATAGGAGATAGCCGCATAGTCGCCGAAGCTGCCGCACTCCTTTCCCTCCCAAGTTGCGCCCATAGCCTCTGCTGCGTCCTCAACGAGCAGTGCGCCGTGTGCATCGCAGATCTCGCGGATTTTACGGATGTCACCGGGGAAGCCGTACAATTCTGCACAGACCACCAGCTTGACCTCCGGGTACATCTCAAAGGCCTTTTCCAGTGCCACAGGGTCCATGTTCCAAGAGGAAGCCTCGGTATCGATAAACACCGGGATGCCGCCCTCATAGACTACCGGGTTCAGGGTTGCATCGAAGGTCATATCCGAGCAGAACACCCGCTTGCCTTCCAGTGCACCATGGCTGATCATGGGCTTGCCGTACAGCTTTTCACCGGCAAACTTCACGCACAGATGCAGCGCTGCGGTGCAGCTGCACAGTGCCACAGCATACTTTACGCCGGAGCGCTCTGCTGCGATCTTTTCCACCTCATTGATGTTCTGACCTACGGTGCTCATCCAGTTGGTCTCGTAGGCTTCCGTGATATATTTCAGTTCCTCACCGTGCATGGTCGGCGTTGCCAGCCACACCTTATTTGCAAAAGGTGCAAAATCACCCTTACGATTGAATGCCATAATTCCTCAACGTCCTTTCTTTTCCACCCTTAGAAGAAGCTGATATCCTCGCCGCTCTCTTTTTCGTAGCTGCGGACCCAGTCCTCCTTCAGATCATTGGGGACCAGAATGTCCTTCTGCAGCTCTACCACCAGACGGCTTTCCTTTGCAGCCACACTCTTGATCAGGTATTTGCCGGTCATTGCCAGCGCCGCCTGCTCCCCATTTGTGAACACATGATGCTCGCCCTCCAGCACGACCTCGACCTCACCCCTGGTATAAGACAGCAGGGTGCGCAGAGTCATGGAGCCGCTGGATTCCTGCAGGTAGCCGGTAAATTCCCGCACTTCCACTTCCTGCTTTGCGCAGATCTCTCGCACCTGTTTGCGGATGCTGTCCGGCATGGTGGTATCGGCAAGAATCACACAGCCGATGTTGTATTTCTTCACAGCCTCGTCGATCTTATCCACGCCGCCGATGACCGGAACACCCTGCATCACGTCGCCGCTGTCGTTGGAGCGGAAGTCCACCAGACACACCGGACGGGCAACACCCTCCGGGTTGCGCTCCATCTGGCGCAGCACCATATGGCTGGTCTCGCCGACGCCCACCACCATCACGTTCACCGCAGCATCGTCCTTGCGGTTCATGGTCTTGGCGCGCTCAGACTCCACCAGAATGATACGGGGTGCGAAGCGGATGATCGCAGTCAGGGTGAACTGCACCACAGCACCGATGAGATAGTAGGTCACCGGCATCCGCATGACGAACACCATAGAGCCCACCACCTGCAGCAGGAAAGCCACTAGGTTTGCATAGGCGATGCGGTTCATGTCGCCCAGACCGGCGTATTTCCACCGGCTGTTGTACATTTTAAAGAAGTAGAAGATCACCAGACACCCAACGGTATAGAACGGTGCAAAATGCCGGAACGCCGGGATATACCGCATTGCCAGCTCGTTGAACTCCGAATGCACATAGAAGCGAACCACCAGCGCGATGAAGTAAGACAGGTTCACCGCCACGATGTCGAAAACTACCAGTGCCAAACGCATTAGGAACGAACGGTTGTTCGACTGGTTTTTAACTTGTTCCATATCTGTTTCCTCCTTTATAGATCAGACCGTTACGGGGGTCTTTCTCTGCATCTTCATTTCCTCTGCCTGCTCCGCCATAGCGTTTACTTCCTCAGGCGAGCGGTAGGTGGGCACGACCCGTTTCAGAGCCCTGCGCGCCGTATCGTCATCGTTGGAGGCCACTGCATCCTGCAGCACAGCTAGCTTGCGGTCGATCTCCTCCTTGGGCAGAGGTGCGTCTTTTTCGATAAAAATCAGGCTGTTGTCGGTTTTATCCAGTTCTTCCGTCTTGACCAGCAGCTCTTCGTAGAGCTTTTCGCCGGGACGCAGACCGGTCTCCACGATCTCAATGCCTTGTGCACCGGAAAGGCGGATCATGTTTTCAGCCAGCTCCAAAATCTTCACCGGCTGACCCATATCCAGCACGAACAGTTCGCCGTTCTTTGCCATCGAGCCGGATTGCAGCACCAACTGGGATGCCTCCGGGATGGTCATGAAGTAGCGGATGATGCGCTTATCAGTCAGGGTCACAGGACCACCGTTGGCGATCTGCCGCTTGAACAGCGGAATGACCGAGCCAGCCGAGCCCAGCACATTGCCGAACCGGGTGGCGCTGTAGACCACGTTGCCCCAAGTGCTGGCGCTCTGCACGATCATCTCGCACATCCGCTTAGTCGCGCCCATGACATTTGTGGGGTTGACCGCCTTGTCGGTGGACACCATCATGAAGCGCTGCGCACCATACTCCTCGCACAGGTCCACAAGATTCCGGGTGCCGAACACATTATTATAAATGGCCTCCACACAGTTCTTTTCCATCAGAGGAACGTGCTTGTGCGCTGCCGCATTGATGACGATCTGCGGGTGGTATTTCTCAAAGACCTTGCGCAGCGCTGCCTTGTGGGTGATGGAGCAGATCTCGATCTGAAGGTCAAGGGCGTTGCCGTATGCGATCTTCAGTTCCTGCTGCACATCGTAGGCACCGTTCTCATAGATATCCAGAATAATGATCTGCCGGGGGCTCATTTTTGCCAGCTGACGGCAAAGTTCTGAGCCGATGGAACCGCCGCCGCCTGTGATAAGCACCACCTTGTCACGGTAATAGGCACTGGTCTTTTCGTCCGAAATTTTGATCTGCTTACGGAACAGCAGCTCTTCGATATCGAACTCACGCAGATAACGCTTCTTGCCTGCGGACTGCATCACGGGGTAGTCGTAGACCTTTACCTTATAACCGGCATTGATGTACCGGGTATACAGTTCCCGCTTCTTTTCATCGCTGAGGTTCTGGATGGCGAATACCACTTCCTGCACCTCATGCTTGCGCAGCGTTTCCAACGTAGCTTCGCTTTCCAGCAGCACCGGGATGCCGTGGATGGAACGACCAGCCTTTTCCTCGCTGATATCCACGAAGCAGCGCGGGATATAGTTTGCGTTTGCGTTGCCCAGCAACTCCTCTGCCAGATTCACGCCCACACGACCCGCGCCGATGATGGCGATCTTGATTTTCTGTACCGCCTCCGGCATTTCATGGGTCAGTTCCTCGCCTGCAAAGACCTTCAGCAGAAAACGCAGGAATTTTCCCTGCCGGGTGTCCTCTTTTCCGCACTTGAAGGCGTAGCGGTAGACCATACGCATTGCCAGCGCAGCCAGCAGATTCATGCAGGCAAGCGACAGCAGGCGTGCAAAGCTAACAGCCTGTACTCCGAGCGCGTGTGCCAGACTCCACTCCACCACCAGCTCAGCCACGAACGCCGCAGCATCGGTCACCAGCAGTCGGATATAGCACTGGATCCCGCCGTAGCGCCAGATCTGCTGATAGATTTTGCCCAGATACCGCGCTGTAAATACACACACCGCCGAAACGATGCCGTGCAGCACAACGCTCTGCCAGCTCAGTGCCTTTGTGGTGACATAGAACAGCACCATTAACAGATCCAGCGCCAGCATGATGACGAGGTCATAGATGACCAGCGGCCACCGGTTTGATTTTCGATTCATCTCCACGATTCTTCCCTCTGAAGCGGGTTTTCCCCGCTCCGTTTTATCCTTTCCTATAGAAATTCATTTTTTGTTCATCCAGCCTTGTCCGGTTGGGTGAAGATCAGTTCTTCTTGCGTTGATGTCACGGTCGATTGTTTCCGGTTCTCCCACCGCATCCCGATGGCATCCAGCTTTCCAATCCGCTCTTCTGTCAGGACAGCGCAGCTTTTTTCGGGATTCTGTCGGGTATAGCGTTGCCGCTTGACCCAATTCCCGAGGTTGTAACCGCCCGGTGACACATATTCTGCCGGGACGTTCAGGTTGCCGTGGGCATCAAAGTAGCGCTTGGCTTCCTGATATCCTTCGTTCCACTGGCGGTCATTGCGGTTGCCCCAGTACATCCCAATCCTGTTGAGCCGCTCGACCTGTTCGTCCGTCAGTTTTCCTTTCGGGTACGCCCATTGCTGGCTTGCGACCCACTGTCCCAGCCGTTCACCAG
>ERZ791619.408-NODE-408-length-25208-cov-3.02775_pt1 | contig 25208 bp, 24 predicted proteins | sample MGYA00510271_ERZ791619 | MGnify/ENA primary metagenome ERZ791619 (study PRJEB30046, sample SAMN00715209) | human gut metagenome | study: EMG produced TPA metagenomics assembly of the A metagenome-wide association study of gut microbiota in type 2...
GGCGGCTGCCAGTATGTGGATGAGGTGGAACTCATCGCCATCGAGCGAGCTAAGAAGCTCTTTTGCGAGCCCGCCGGTGTCGAAATGGCTGTCAATGTCCAGCCGCACTCCGGCGCGCAGGCCAACGAAGCCGTTCTGTTCGGCCTTCTGAATCCGGGCGACACCGTGATGGGGATGAGCCTTGCCGACGGCGGCCATCTCACGCACGGCATGCACCTCAATTTTTCCGGCCGTTATTTCAACATCGTGAGCTACGGCGTGCGCGATGACACCGAAGCAATCGACTACGATGAAGTCGAGCGCTTGGCCAAGGAACATCAGCCCAAGCTCATCATCGCGGGTGCTTCGGCCTATTCGCTTCACATCGACTTCAAACGCTTTGCGGACATCGCGCACTCGGTAGGCGCCATTCTGATGACTGACATCGCGCACTACGCAGGTCTGGTGGCCGCCGGTGTCTATCCGAGCCCGTTTGGCTATGCCGACGTAGTGACCACGACGACGCACAAGAGCCTGCGCGGCCCGCGCGGCGGCATCATCTTCTGCCGGCCCGATCTCGAAAAGAAGATCAACTCGGCAGTGTTTCCGGGCACTCAGGGCGGTCCGCTCATGCACGTGATCGCAGGCAAGGCTGTGGCGCTCGGCGAAGCTCTCAAGCCCGAGTTCAAGGAGTACGGCAAGCAGGTGATCAAGAATGCTGAAGTGCTTGCCAAGACGCTGATGGAGCGCGGTTTGCGCATTGTCTCGGGCGGCACGCAAAGTCACGTGATGCTCGTCGATCTGCGTCCGATGAATCTGACGGGCAAGGCCGCTGAAGCGCTTCTGGGAGCAGCACACATCACTGTTAACAAGAACGCGATTCACAACGATCCGCAGACGCCCTTCGTCACGTCAGGCATTCGTCTGGGCACGCCTGCCATGACCACCCGCGGCTTTAAGGAAGAAGAAACGCGCAAGGTGGCCAACCTCATTGCCGATCTGCTCTCGGCTCCCGAGGACGCTCAGGTGCTCGAACGTGTGCGTACTGAAGTCGATCAGCTCACGGCGATGTTCCCCGTTTATCGACCCTAAACCGTTTCCGGGCGTTTTCCAGGAGTTTTCAAGATGCGTTGCCCGTTTTGCAAGTCTAAGGACACAGCGGTGGTGGACTCTCGCGCGAGCGAAGATGGGTTCTCCATTCGACGTCGCCGTCAGTGCAGCCATTGCGGCAAGCGTTTCACGACGTTTGAGCGCGTGGAAATCAATATGCCGGCCATCGTCAAGCGCACCGGCGTGCGCCGCGAGTACGACCGCGACAAGGTGCGCGGCTCCATGCGCCTGGCGCTTCGCAAGCGTCCCGTGAGCGACGAGCAGATCGAGGAAGCCATTACGTTCATTGAGCAACGACTTCGCAGTCTCGGGGAGCGGGAAGTCAAAAGCGAAAAGGTGGGCGAATTTGTGCTCGAGGAACTCAAGCGTCTCGATAAGATCGCCTACGTTCGCTTTGCAAGCGTCTATTTCAACGTGGAAGATCCCGAAGCTTTCAAGCGCTTGATGCGTGATCTGGAAATCGACAAGAACGAAGCGAAATGACGGATACGAGCGATGAGATTTTCATGCGCGCCGCTCTTGAAGAGGCGCGCAAGGGGCGCTATATCGCCCCGCCCAACCCGGCTGTCGGCTGCGTGATCGTCAAGGACGGTCAGATTGTCTCGCGCGGCTATACGCACGCTCCGGGCTCTCAGCACGCCGAAATCGATGCCATTATGAACGCCAAGCAGGCAGGTATCGACATTACCGGCGCCACCTATTACGTGACGCTTGAGCCCTGTTCGCATTACGGCCGCACGCCGCCGTGTGCGGCACGCCTTATCGAAGAACGTGCAGGGCGCGTCGTGGCCGCCATTGAAGACCCTAACCCGCAGGTCGCCGGCAAGGGGTTGGAAATGCTACGTCAGGCCGGAGTTGCGGTGGTCTGCGGTGTGTGCCGAGACGAGGCCTACGAATCCAACATCGGCTTTTTCACACGCATGACGACGGGCAAGCCCTGGGTGCGACTGAAGACTGCAGTGACGCTTGACGGCCGTACGGCGCTTTACAACGGAGCTAGCCGCTGGATCACGAGCGAGGAAGCTCGCCGCAAAGGACGCCTGTGGCGCGCCCGCGCTCAGGGTATCCTTACTGGTATCGGCACGGTGCTCGCGGACAATCCGCAAATGAGCGTGCGCGAAGAAAAGCTGCCGAGCCCGGTGAAGTACGTGGCCGACAGCCAGGCGCTTACGCCGGTGACCTTCAACATTCTTCAGGGGCAACCCACGACGATTTTCGTAAGCGACACGGCTCCTCAGGCGCGTGTGGACGCACTGGTTGCCGCCGGCGCTACGGTCCGCTGCGTGGGCGGCAGCGAAGGGCTTGATCTCGAGGAAATCATCCGTCAGATCGGCCGTGATGAAATCAACGAGTTGCATGTCGAAGCCGGTGCAACCTTGTCCGGGGCGCTCCTTGATGCGGATCTGGTCGACGAGATCGTCTGCTATCTGGCGCCGGCTGTGATGGGCGAGGGCATGCCCTTTGCCAAGCTCGGACCATTCAAAGAAATGAGCGAAGTCTTGCGCGGACGCTTCGTCAGTTTTGAGAAAGTCGGCGACGACCTTGAGGTCGTGCTGCGAAAGAATTAACTGCAACTGCGGCAAGTCTCGGACAGGAGCGGCCGCCTTTTAGGAAAGATTGAAAAACCATGTTTACCGGAATTATTCAGGCCATCGGCAAGGTTCGTGAACCCGAAAAACTCGGCAACGGCGTTCGTCTGACGATCGTCACGCCCGAAGACTTTCATCTCGAAGAAGTGCGCGTAGGCGACTCCATCGCCGTCAACGGCGCTTGCATGACGGTGGTCAACATCGAAGGGAATTCCTTCCAGATTGACGTGAGTGCCGAGAGCCTTTCCAAGACCTGCGGTCTCGATACGTTCGGTGAAGTCAACCTTGAAAAGGCGATGCGTCTGGGCGATCGCGTTGACGGCCATTTGGTTAGCGGCCACGTTGACGGCGTAGGCCAGGTCGAGTCCATGACCAAGATTGCAGAAAGCTACAAGCTCGTGATCCGCGCTCCCTTGAAGCTCTCGCCTTATCTCGCCTACAAGGGTTCGGTGGCTGTCAACGGTGTCTCGCTTACCGTCAACGAGGTCGAAGATACGGCGATGGGCGCGCTCATCAGCATCAATCTCATCCCGCATACCGTTGAAGTAACGACCTTGAAGCACCTCAAGGCGCAGGATTGGGTCAACCTCGAAATTGACACGATCGCGCGCTATGTCGAGCGCATGATCAAGCTTCGTGAAGACGACGGCGACGATTTGTTCTGATTGATCGCCGCGCATTAGGAAGGACTTTCGGATGGCATTGCTCTTTACGCCTTTGAAGATGGGGGCACAGACGCTACCCAATCGCATCTGCGTGCCGCCGATGTGTCGTTGCCTTGCTCGAGAGGGCGTGGGCAGCGATGAGCTCATCTCGCACTACGAGACGCTTGCGGCTTCAGGGGCGGGGCTGGTTGTGGTCGAGGCGACGGCGGTTCGCGCCGACGGCCGCATCACCACGCGTTGCCTCGGGCTCTACAACGATGAGCAGGAAGCCTTTTTCAAAAAGCTTGTAAAAGCCTGCCGCGCCGTGGCGAGCACCGATACCAAGTTCTTCCTTCAGCTTTCGCATTGCGGCCGCAAAGGCAGCCGTAAGGATCCCAAAACCGGCCACGGCACTCTGTTGCCCGAAGAGGGAGGCTTTGCACTGATGGCGCCTTCGGCCGTTGCATATACTGCGCAGGCGCCGATGCCGCGCGAAATGACTGAAGCCGATATCGCCGAAGTGCTGCAGGCCTTTGAAGAGGCAGCTCGCCGAGCGGCTCGAGTGGGGTTCGACGGCATTCAGATTCATGCGGCGCATGGCTATCTTGTGCACCAGTTTCTGTCGCCCGTGACCAATCACCGTACCGACGCTTGGGGTGGTACGACTCAAAACCGTCTGCGCTTCGCTCAGGAAGTTGTCAAAGCCGTTCAAAAGGGTGCTCCCGGGCTTGACGTGATGGTGCGTCTGTCGGCCAGCGATTGGATTGAGGGCGGCGCCGACGAAGAGCAGGCTCTGGCCTTGGCCTCGGCGCTTGCCGAGCTTGGCGTCTGTGCCGTTGACGTTTCCTCCGGCGGCATCGATCCCGCGCAGCAACCTCCGGCATCGCTTACCGTTGCGCACACGACGTTTTCACACCACATCAAAGAGAAGGTTGGAATTGTGACCTTCACGAGCGGCGGCATTGTCGAGCCGCTTCAGGCCGAAGAGATTTTGCGCACACAGGACGCCGATGCGGTTTGCATCGGTCGCGAGATGGTCAAGAACCCGAGTTGGGTGTGGGCTGCCGCGCAGAGCCTGGGCAGCCCGGTGCAGACGCCGGTGTTTGTTGCGGCGTTTTAGGTTTCGGGCTCTTTCCAGAGGCCCTTTTCTTTGAGTGTGGTTTCGGTCACGTCCATCGTGCGCAGAATGCGATAGCGTGCGACGGCGCCGATGATCATTCCGATGGCGCACAGCAAAAGCGCTTGGGAAAGCGGCATCAGGACGGCGGGGGCGTCAGGCTTGAACTGTGCCACGAGCGTTAGGCCGAAGGCAACGAAGCAGTACAGAACGCGACGGCGGAAATCGGCCTTGCAGGCTTCTTCGGCCGGGCTCAGGTCCTGTGCTCTCAGTAAACGAGCCAGACAGGCTTCAGCGGGGACAGCGCGGGCAATTTCGCTCGGGCTTGTATCTTTTGGGCAAACCGCTAAAATGGCGCGCCCGCGCGCCGCATTCCGATCGAGTGTCCAGAAATAGACGGGGAGAAAGAGACGCACTGCCTGCACGACAGTGTAGAGCGCGGCGAAAATGAGCAGGCCGGTGGTGACCCAAGTGGGAATCGAAGGCATATTGTTTTTTTGTTCAGAGTGTCGTTGGGCCAAAGTATAAGAGTTTGTGCTTTGCTCTGACCAAACGGCAGTCCAAGTCGTTTTGTTAAAAAACGGTGTTTCCGAGGCGAATTTTCCCTGAGAAAGGTAAAATCGCCTGTTATTGAAGAAATTTTGTTTGCACCCGCAAACGAACTACATAGGCTAGCAAGTCAGATATGACCGTGAAGACCTTTAAGGGCGAGCTCGACGGCTCCGAAATCGTCGTTGGTATTGTCGTTTCTCGTTTCAACGAGTACGCCGGCAAAGAAGAACTTGATGCTTGTCTTGAAGAACTCAAGACTCTCGGCGTTCAGGAAGATTGCATCCGCGTAGTGTCGGTTCCCGGCGCCCTGGAAATCCCCTTGGCGCTGCAGATGTTGGCCGAAAGCGACGAGTTTGACGCTCTGATCGCTTTGGGTGCCGTGATTCGCGGTGAAACCTATCACTTCGAAATCGTGGCTGACACGTCGGCAGCTGAAATCGCTCGCGTGAGCCGTGAAAACGACATTCCGATCGCCAACGGCATCCTTACGACCTACGACGATGAACAGTGCAAGGCCCGTACCCACATGAAGGGTAAGGACTGCGCCCGCTGCGCCGTTGAAATGGTCAACCTGCAGACGAGCCTCTACGAAAACTTTTATAGCTCCGATTGGGAAAGCCTCGCCGATGAAGACGACGATGTGATCCTTGCGGACGACCTCGAAAAACATGACGGAAAGTGCTAATTTGCGTGCTCGCTTGAGCCTGGGCCCGCGCCGTAAAGCTCGTGAATTCGCGCTTTTGGGCGTGTACGAATCGCTGATCAACGAATCGGCCGACTTTGCGGCGATCGACGCCAATCTTCTGAGCGTGATTACTGATGAAGGCAGTCCCGTTGCCGGGTGCGATCTCACATCAGAAGACTTCGATCAGTGCGACCAGGAGTTTTACCGCGACATCCTTGACGGCGTGATCAAGGGCAAGCAGGAGCTGCTCGATACGCTTTCGCGTCATCTTGACCGCGACCCGCAGCGCCTCTCTGTTGTGGAACGCGCGTGTCTGATGATCGGAACGTGGGAAATGAAGAACTGCCCGCAGATTCCCTATCGAGTCGTCATCAATGAGGCGGTGGAGCTGTGCAAGGTTTTTGGTGCCGATCGCGGTTATAAGCTCGTTAACGGCGTGCTCGACAAGGTCGCCGGAGAGCTGCGTCCGGCCGAACATCAGGCCTAAGGCTGAATCTCGGTAAAGCACACCGCAAAAGGTGCGGTTCGAGAGAGAAAGTTTCTCTTTCGGCCGTGCCTTTTTCGTTTTTTGCGCCAAAATTGACCTTGTTGTCGGACAACAGGAGGTTGAAAGAATCCTATGGCTCAGAACGGCGAATTTCAGATTATTGAGCGCTTCTTTACGCATGAAAACTTTGGCGCTTGGGCAAGTAAGGGCGTCGGCGACGACTGCGCCATCATTGATATGCCCGCAGGCCGCATTGCTGTGACGGCCGACATGATGGCTATCGGCACGCATTTTCTTCCCACGCAGCGTCCGGAAGATATCGGCTACAAAGCCCTTGCCGTGAATCTGTCGGATTTGGCTGCCGCGGGGGCCATTCCGCGCGCCTTCTTTCTGACGATCGGTTTGCCCGTGCGCGACGACGCCTGGCTTGCCGGTTTTACCAAAGGCATGACGGAGCTTTCCCGACAGGCGGGCTGTCCTCTGCTGGGAGGTGACACGACACGTACGGCCAAGGTGGGTGACATACACGCTCCGGTGACGATTTCGATTACGGCCATGGGTGAACTGCCGCAGAGTATGGGACTTACTCGAGCGGGCGCCCGCCCGGGCGACGACATTTGGGTCTCGGGTTGCGTGGGAGGCGCCTGGGCGGCGCTGATGCACCGCTGGGGCAAGCTCACGCTTGACGCGCGTGTCTTTCCATCGGCTGCGCTTGCTATGGATCGCCCCAACCCCCGCAATGCGCTCGGTACTGCCCTTTTGAGTTCGGCGACGGCCTGCGCGGACATTTCCGACGGGCTTGCTCAGGACTTGGGACACATTTTGGAGCGAAGCGGCGTTGACGCTGATGTGCTGTGGGACGCTGTGCCCAAGCATCCGGCCTTGGCGGCACTGTCGCAGGAGCAGCAAGTCGAAGCAGCCATGAGCGGCGGCGACGATTACGAGCTCGTCTTCACGGCGCCGGCTGATAAGCGCGGTTTGATCGAACAGGCTTCGATTTCCGCGCTCACGCCCGTGACTCGCATCGGCCGCATCATCGAAAAGAAGCAAAGCGGTGCGCCGCTGGCGATTCGAGACGCTTCGGGGCGTCCGCTCTTTTTGCCGGTGCAGGGGTTCGATCATTTTGCGCAGGGCGCCGATTAAGAGAAAAACAAAGAGCTTTTGCCCATGTTTTCAGAAAAGTACAGCGCGTCAAATCCCGCCTACAACGTTCGTCCGGGCCTTAAATTTGCGTTTTCGCACCCAGCGCACACGCTGGCGCTTTTCTTCGGAGCGGGCTGCCTCCGACCGGGACCGGGCACGTGGGGTACGCTTGCCGGCGTGCTCGCGTGGATGGTTTTGGTGCAGTTCTTAAGCTGGAAGGCGCTTGCGGTTTGCATCGCGGTGCTTTTTGTGTTGGGCGCGCTCGCGTCCGAAAAAACTTGTCGGGATCTCGGCGTACAGGATGCCGGCTGTGTGGTCGTCGACGAGGTGGCTGCCGTTTGGCTGGTGTGCCTGATGCTGCCGCAAAACGCTATTGCTTGGTGCGCCGCATTTCTTGCGTTTCGACTTTTTGACATCGTGAAGTTGCCGCCCGCAAGTTGGGTGGATCGCAAAATCCACAACGGATGGGGCATCATGCTTGACGATCTGCTCGCCGCCGTTTGGGCGGCGGTGGCCCTAGTGGGAATCGATATGCTCTGCAATCGATTGTTTCCCGGTGCCGGTCTTTTTCTCGGAGTCTTCTGATGGATTCATATGAACTGGCGCTTGAGCTCGGCCGGAGAGCCAAGCGGCGCGGCGTGACCGTGGCAACGGCTGAAAGTTGCACGGCGGGCGGTCTCGGCTTTGAAATCACAGCCGTTCCAGGATCAAGTGAGTGGTACGAGCGCGGCTTTATCACGTATACGAACCGTGCTAAAGAAGAGATGCTTGGAGTGAAGGCAAAAACGCTTGCCGCATTCGGAGCCGTAAGTCGAGAGACGGCCGAAGAGATGGCTTACGGCGCCTTGGAGCATTCCGGCGCGCAGCTCTCTGTGTCTATCACTGGGATTGCGGGGCCGGGCGGCGCTGTGCCGGGCAAACCCGTGGGAACCGTTTGTTTCGGGGTGGCCTTGAAAATCGACGGCAAGACTATGGTGCATACTTCCCGTATGCAGTTTGACGGCAGCCGCGATGACGTACGTCGTCAAAGCATTCGCTATGCGTTGCAATTGCTCTGCCAGGCGCTTGGTGACAAGTGCTAACAACAGATTTGTCTGACGGCTCTCAGGAACAATGACGGTGTGTGCCACAATGCGGGTTCCGATGACTCGTTTCGAGATTTGATGGAATGGAACCTCTGACAAAAACAAACAAAGAATCCTCCGCGGCGCTCGGCGCTTTCGATAGGCTTTTCAACGTGTGCCAGTTTCTGGGACTGAGCGCCATCGCCATTGCGGCCATTGTCGGCTTTGGTGCTGAGCTCTGGCGTATGGTGACGGCCGATACGATCGCTCTGGGCGATCTGCTCTTGCTCTTCCTTTATACCGAAGTGATGGTGATGGCGCGCGCGGCGCTTCACAGTCACCACGAACTTGCTATCGCAATGCCGATTGCCATTGCCATCGTGGCGATGGGGCGCTATATGGTTGTGAGTTCGGATCACAACGCGCTACACCAGATGATGTACGCAGGCGCGATCTTCATTCTGGTGGCTGCGCTCTTTCTTTGGAAGATGCGCGTGCGCCTCACCGGTTGGTCGGCAGGCAAGGACAACGCCGATTAAGAAACACGCACATAAGCCCATTAAAAACGCGCACAAGCCTCAGAGCAGGTGCGCGTTTTTAATGGGTAAGAACTAAACGATCAGAGTTTGATGTCGTGGGCGTTGCCGATCGTAAGGAAATGACCGCCGGCGACGTAGTGAAGCGTCCGGCAGCTGTCGTCACCTTCCGGGAAGTGCCAGTGTCCCTCGGAGAAGACGCGGGAATCAGCCCAGGCCGCCACGGCTTCTCCGATAAAGAGGTCGTGCTTTTTCTCGTTGTATTCGTTTGGAATCACCTTGAAAAGCACCGCACACAACACACCTTCGACGGTGGGGATGTCGCAGCCTTCAAATTTGAAGAGCTTGGCGCCGCTTTTTTCGATCTTGTCGGCTTCGTCGAATTTGCTCACCGAGCCCAGATAAAGCGTTTCGCGAGCAATGGCCAGAGACGGCAAGGACAGCATGAAGTAGCCGGTCTTGTCAATGAGCTTGCGCGTGTAGTGAACCGAGTCAATCACCGCGGTCGACAGGGCGGGCGTGGTGTTGAGCGGGCACACCCAAGTGGCGGGCATGACGTCGACATCATCGCCGTCTGCGGCCGACACCAACGAGGTGGCACCCAAATTAAAGAGACGATAAACATCCTCCAGTTCCACCGGCTTGAAGTTCTGCATTTTTGTTCTCCCAAATGATGGAATTCAGCTCAAGGCTTTTTTCTTGGCTTCGCGGATGGCAATCATCGTAGCTTCAGCAGCCTTGGCAGCGGCTTGCGCGAAGTCTTCGCCGTTACCGGCAAAGATGACGGCGCGGCTCGAATTGATGATCATGCCGCGGCCGTGCGCGTCCAAACCGGCAGCTACGGCGGCGTTGACGTCGCCGCCCTGTGCGCCGATGCCGGGCACAAGCAGAGGCGTTTCAGGCGCAAGTTCACGTACGCGTGCGATTTCAGCGGGCTGCGTGGCGCCCACGACCAGCCCAACTTGACCGTTGACGTTCCAGGGACCCGAAGCCATCTTGGCAACGCGCTCGTAGACCATGTCGCCGTCCTTGGTGACGAGCTCCTCAATGTCGGCGCCACCCGGGTTGGACGTGCGGCACAGCAGAATCACGCCGCGTCCTTCGTATTCGAAATAGGGTTCGACGGTATCAAAACCCATGTAGGGCGAAAGCGTCACCGCATCAGCTTGGTATCGCACGAATGCTTCCTTGGCGTACTGCTTGGCCGTGGAGCCGATGTCGCCGCGCTTGGCATCGAGAATGACGGCAATGTCGGGGTGCTTTTCGTGAATGTATGCAATGACCTGTTCAAGCGTTTTTTCCAGACCTTCTCCCGCGAAGTAGGCGATCTGAGGCTTGAAGGCGCAGACGTACGGTGCGGTGGCGTCCACGATGGCACAGCAGAACTGCAGAACACCTTCGGCGTCTTTGGCCAGATGCGCGGGCAGACGTTTGAGATCGGGATCAAGTCCCACGCAGAGCATGGAGTCAACGGCGTCGATTCGCTTGTTGAGTTTTTCGATGAACATGACGTTGCGTTTTCCTTCACAAAAAGAAAGGCAGAAAATGCCTTCCGTAAAAACCGGTTTTTCTTGAGGCTAAATCTTACCGCGACCGTTAGAGCGAATGGTTGGCAACAGGCAAAGACGAGACGTTTGGGCAAACACTGACACCATTTGCCTTATAGTTGCACAGGATTTTTGGGAGAAACAAACATGAGAAAAGAGCTCGCGGTCCTTGCTGCGGCAAGCCTTTTGGTCACGACAGCAACAGCCCAGGATTTGATGGGCCAAAGTCCTGAAGCACAGGTCATTGACATGCCCGTTGTCCAGGGGCGAATCGACGCGATTTCTGGCGTTGTCTACAACCAGGCTTTTGAAAGAGGCCGGAGTGTGCGCGGTCTCAAGATGACGCTTTTTGTTCCGCGCACGAAAGAAAAGAAACCGGCAGTGCTTTATTTCCCGGGAGGCGGGTTTACTTCGGCCGATCACGAGAAGTTCTTGGAAATGCGCTATGCACTGGCTCGTGCCGGATACGTTGTCGCGGCCTGCGAGTATCGTGCCGTGCCCAATAAATTTCCGGCACTGCTTGAAGACGCCAAGGCAGCGGTGCGATGGATGCGCGCGCATGCCTCAGAATTCGGAGTGGACGCCGATCGCATCGGGCTGCTTGGTGACTCCGCCGGCGGATACGTCGTACAGATGGCTGGTGCCACCAACGGCGAAAAAAACTGGGACGTAGGCGACTTTAAGGAGGTTTCGTCCGATGTGCAGGCGGTGGTATCGATCTACGGCATTTCCGATCTGACGACAATTGGGGAAGGGATCGGCAACGAGAACGTGCATGCGTCTGCTGCTGTGACGGAAGCATTGCTTCTCAACGGGCCGGCCTTTAAGGATTTTGCCGGCGCTTCCGTGAATGCCGATCCCCAAAAGGCGAAGGCGGCAAGCCCCATTGGGCATGTAGACGGAACGGAGCCACCTTTCTTGCTGATGCACGGTTCGGGTGACAAGGTAGTGAGTCCCTTGCAGAGCAAAAAAATGTTTGAAGCGCTTCAGAACAAGAAGGTAGAGGCCGAATACGTCCTTGTGCGCGGAGCCGGACATGGCGATCTGCCGTGGTATCAACCCGGCGTGATCTCCCGCGTGGTGAACTTCTTTGACCGCCACCTGAAGCGAACGGAATAACGACAGTGATGCGAAACGACAGAAAAGAGTTTGAGATTTTGGCCCCGGCCGGTTCCCGAGAAGCGATGGCGGCTGCCGCAGCAGCAGGTGCCGACGCCGTGTATTTCGGGCTGGGCGCGCTTGATATGCGAAGTCTTGCTACTGGTGCTTTTCGCGAAGCCGACTTGCCTGATATTGCCGCTTTTGCAAAAGATCACAATTTGAAGACGCGGCTAACGGTTAATGCCGTGCTCTACGATGAAGATCTGTCCGAGGCTCGTCAAACGATGCTTGCTGCCAAGAAGGCGGGCATTGATGCCGTCATCTGTTCGGATGTGGCGGCGATGATGCTTGCGCACGAAGTTGGTATCCCCGTGCATCTTTCCACGCAGCTCAACATCGCCAACGTTGAAGCGCTGAAGTTTTATGCGCACTTTGCCGATGTCGCTGTTCTTGCTCGTGAATTGACGCTTGAGCAAACCGCAGCAATCACGAGAGCCATCGACGAGCAAAACATCTGCGGGCCGTCGGGCGAATGCATCAAAATCGAAATTTTCTGTCATGGGGCGCTCTGCATCGCACAAAGCGGCCGCTGTTTCATGAGTTTGCACACGAGGGGAAAAAGCGCCAATCGGGGGCAGTGCCTTCAGTCGTGCCGCCGCAAGTATTACATCAAGGACGCCGAGCGCGACATTGAGTTGCAGATTGATCCGCAGTACGTGATGAGTCCGAAGGATCTCAAAACGATCGGCTTTTTCGACAAAATGGTTCAGAGCGGCGCGCGTATTTTCAAAATCGAAGGACGCGCCCGCTCGCCCGAATATGTGCGCACGACCGTGCAGTGCTATAGCCAGGCCCTGCAGGCGGTGCTTGACGGCGACTTTACGGCCGACAAGGTGGCCTGTTGGGATGACAAGCTTGCCGAGGTCTTCAATCGCGGCTATTGGGAAGGATGGTACCTGGGAGCTCACACGCCGGAGCTTGCCTCCGGATACGGCTCGCAGCCACAATCACCAAACGTTTTGCCGGCAAGTGCATCAATTTCTTCAATAAGGCGTCGGTGGCGCAATTTTTGGTGCAGGCTGACGGCTTCGACAGAGGTACTCGACTGCTTGTCACTGGTCCCACAACGGGCGCGGTGGAGTTTGTGGCCGATGAAATTTTCGACGACAACGGACCGGTGAATCACGCGACCAAAGGAACGGCCGTGACGATCAAGGTTCCCGAGAAGGTGCGTGAAAACGACAAGCTTTATGTGTTGCAGCCTCGCGGATAGCGAGCGGAATTACTTTTACGAAGATGCTCGGTACGTGCTTGTGCGCCTGTCGCCTTCTCGTATTAGCCGCCCTTGGTCTGCTAATTTGCGTAAGAGTCGATAAGCTGGTTGAGCTTCGAGACCGAGAATTTGCATTACATCGGCTCGTGTGATGCAACCTTTTTCTCGGGCAAGCTGCATGACAAGCTCAGCGTTTCTTACGGAGTCAATACCCGATTGGCGGACTATCTCAATTTCGCGATTCTGTGCTTTATAAAACTTTGAGCTCAAGATGAAATCGCGTTCGGATCCACTTCCTTTGCATTCAAGAAGACCGTCTTCGACAAGTGTTTCGACGTGCCGTTTGAGCCGGTTGGTAGGCAGTTTTGTTGCAGCGACAATGCCTTCGAAGGTGATCCGCTTGGAAAAGAGTACCGCTGTCAGCACCATCAAGCTTTGGATGGAAATCGGCTTGCCGTTTCGCTTTTGATATTCAAGGATGAGCCTGAAGAAATTGATGTCGGCCTCGCATTTCGGGAAAAAGACACGCACGTTTTCTTCAGTGGATTCGGAATAGTCCGGTGACGGACGTCCGTAGACAAGACTGCCTTCAAAAATCAGATCAATTCCTCGTCCTGTACGCTCGGCAAGTCCCAATCGCTTGAAAATGTCCGCTAACAGCGCATTTCGCGGATGCGGTTCAACAGTGAGCAGGTTGTTGAGATCAACACCGGAAACAAAGCCGCCAGGACTGTTGATTTCTAGGCCGTCGTCCGTGAAACGGACGGAGACGCGATTGAGGACGGTGTAGTCACGGTGACAAAAGGCGTTGACCAACGTTTCTCGAAAGGCTCGTTCGGAAAAGGTTGGAATTGCAATGCGAACGAGATCCTGCGTGATTTCGTCTTCCGTGTTGCGAGCTCGGAACCGATCAAGAAGCGCATCAAAGCTTCGGAGCAGCGGCAGCTCGATTTCTTCGTTTGCCAGAACTTCCGTTCCGCTGAGATGCTGAAAAACGGCTCCGGCTCCAGGGACAAACCGCCGGATGCTTGCTTTTTTCCCGATCAAAAGCAGCCCTGCGACCGTCGGCAACAAACCGTGCGGCGTTTCGTGTACGAACCCCAGAGCTTTGTCGAGGTCTTCATTCTCAAGTTCGAGCAGAGTGCTGTCTCCTCGGTTGTCGCGAATGAAGCTCCTCAATCGCCGGCGTTCATCGTTGTCCAGGTCGGAGTACGAAGTATTCGGCAGGATCATGGATGAGTAGTCGCAGCGTCCGATTTCTGAGAGACGCGAAATGAACTCCTGTGGAAAGAGTGGGGAGGTTTCAGGCGTCTTATCGATCTTCAGCCGGCGTTTGAGAACTTTGCCGTCGTTGGTCGCAACGATACCCGTGGCTTTCGAAACTTCGATTACTAGTACATCGAGACCTTCGCCAGCCTCGACGAGTTCCGCCACGACTGCTACGGGTGGAATGGTGTGCGAAGCAATGTATGCGGCGGCAAGGTCCGGATCGCGCCACCTGGGTGTTCGTACACCCGACACGATGCCGTCATCATTGATGCCGACGTAAAGCGTTCCTCCTTCAGCGTTTGCCAGTCCAACGACGGTCTCAACCACAACCTTGTCCGGCAGTCCGCTTTTAGGATCACTCTTGAATTCGATCGTTAACGATTCTCTGGAAGGAAATTGCGGGAAAGAGAGATTGTCGGTGTTCATGGCAAAGAATCAACAGACGGAAAAGTGACGCTAAGATACAGACGGTTAGCATCATGATGCTAAATTATAAAGACATTGATGTTAAGTGTATGTATAAACTGATGTTAAAAAGGAATGGTGATACATACATGTTCGTATGTATGATCTTAAGTTGCCTTTATCACGACCGACAAACAACGGAAGGTTAGAGATTTTTCGTCGGATCTAAGACGTGAACCTAAAAGAAGAGCCGCCTGCTTTACAGCAAGCGGCTCAATGCCTTAAAGACCTAAGCGGTCAGGCGATGAATTACATCATGCCGTCCATTCCGCCCATGCCGCCCATCGGGGGCACAGCCGGCTTGTCTTCAGGGATGTCGGCGACCATGCAGTCGGTCGTAAGGATCAGACCGGCCACGCTGGCAGCGTTCTGCAGAGCGGTACGGGTGACCTTGGTCGGGTCGAGAACGCCCATGGCAACCATGTCGCCGTATTCGCCCGTCTGAGCGTTGTAGCCGAAGTTGCCTTCACCGCCGGCAACCTTGTTGACGACCACGCTGGGTTCTTCACCGCAGTTGGACACGATCTGGCGCATCGGTTCTTCCATGGCGCGCAGAACGATCTTGATGCCGGCGTTCTGTTCGTCGTTGTCACCCTTGAGGTCCTTGATGGCGAACTTGGTGCGCACGAGAGCCACACCGCCGCCCGGGACGATGCCTTCTTCCACGGCAGCGCGGGTAGCGTGCAGGGCGTCTTCCACGCGAGCCTTCTTTTCCTTCATTTCGACTTCGGTAGCGGCACCGACCTTAACGAGGGCTACACCGCCAGCGAGCTTGGCAACGCGTTCCTGAAGCTTTTCACGATCGTAGTCGCTCGTAGCGGCTTCGATCTGCTGACGGATCTGGGTGACACGGCCTTCGATAGCCTGAGCGTCGCCGGCGCCGTCAATGATAGTCGTGGCTTCCTTGGTGACTTCAACGCGCTTGGCAGAACCCAACTGTTCGAGGGTTGCCTTTTCGAGCGTGAGGCCGAGGTCAGACGAGATGACCGTTGCGCCCGTAAGCACAGCGATGTCTTCGCACATGGCCTTGCGGCGGTCGCCGAAGCCCGGAGCCAGCCACAACCTTGAGGATGCCGCGGATGGAGTTCACCACGAGGGTGGCGAGAGCTTCACCGTCAACGTCTTCAGCGATGATCAACAGCGGACGAGAGGTCTTGGCAACCTGTTCGAGAACCGGCAGGAGTTCACGGATGTTGCTCACCTTCTTGTCGTGGATCAGGATGAAGGGATTGTCGAGCACGGCAGCCTGACGTTCCGGCGTGTTAATGAAGTAGGGCGACAGATAGCCGCGGTCGAACTGCATGCCTTCAACGACTTCGAGTTCGTTGTTGAGGCTCTTGCCGTCTTCGATCGTGATCACGCCTTCCTTGCCGACTTTGTCCATGGCCTGGGAGATGATGTCGCCGATTTCCTGATCGGAGTTAGCGGAGATGGCGCCGACCTGAGCAACTTCCTTGGAAGTGGTGGTCGGACGGGAGATCTTGCGCAGTTCTTCGATGGCGGCGGCCACGGCCTTGTCGATGCCGCGCTTAAGATCCATCGGGTTCATGCCGGCGGCAACGTACTTCATGCCTTCGCAAACGATGGCCTGAGCGAGAACCGTGGCGGTGGTCGTACCGTCACCGGCGTTGTCGTTGGTCTTGGAGGCCACTTCGCGCACCATCTGGGCGCCCATGTTCTCAAACTTGTCCTTGAGATCGATTTCCTTGGCAACCGTCACGCCGTCCTTGGTCACGAGCGGACCGCCGAAGGCGCGTTCGAGCACCACATTGCGGCCCTTCGGGCCCAGAGTCACCTTCACAGCGTTGGCGAGCGTGTTGATGCCGCGGACCATGCGCACGCGGGCGTCATCACCGAAGAGAACTTGCTTTGCAGCCATTTGTTTTTATCTCCGTTAAAAATTCTTCAATGAAATCAAACCGATACCGATTATTCGAGAACGCCCATGATGTCTTCTTCGCGCATCACGAGGAGTTCTTCACCGTTTACCTTGACGGTCTGACCGGCGTACTTGCCGAACAGAACACGGTCACCGACCTTCACGTCCATCGGGAGGAGCTTGCCGGCTTCGTCGCGCTTGCCGGGACCCACAGCGAGGACTTCGCCCTGATCGGGCTTTTCACCGGCGGTGTCCGGAAGGACAATGCCGCTGGCGGTCGTGCGTTCGGCTTCAAGGCGCTTCACAATCACGCGGTCGTGTAACGGACGGATCTGCATTTTGTTTTCACTCCAAATTTGAATAACCATTGAAAGGCCGCACTAGCGCGGCCTTTCAGCAATGAAATCATTTCTTAGCGGGCTCCAAGCCCGCTGCTAGAACCCCATATGGGGATGGGGCAACAGCATTTCAAGCCCCGAAGCAAAAATTTTTTCTGAAGTTTTTTTTGACAGTTTTGTCATCGAGCTGAAACGAAGACAAAACAAGATTGCGCTACTTGTTCATACTTCCGACCTGCGATAGATTGAGAGCGGTCCAATCGACACGATAAAAGTATGCTGAACGCAGTCCGAAACATCGGTTCATTTCCCAAGGGCGTGATCTTCACGCTCTGCGCGGCCATTTTCTGGGGCTCGATGGCTGTTGCCGCGCAGGCGGTCATGGCAAACGGCGTGGTCAACGCCGGCGCGCTCGTGATCGTGCGCCTGTGTAGTTCAGGCGGATTGCTTCTTTTGTGGTGCTGCATCACCGCTCGCAATGAGATCGTCAAAATCTTCACTAGCTGGACGAACTTTCGCGACGTACTTTTCGGCGCCGTCTTTATTTATGGCGGGCAGTTTGCCTTCATGCTCGCCATTCACTATTCCAATGCCGGTGCGGCGGCCATTGTGCTGACCACCGTTCCACTGTGGGTGGCGCTTTGGGAAATGATCGTGAACCGATCGAAACCGTCGCCCCGGATGGTGATCTGTTTTCTGCTCGCTGCGGTGGGCGTGACGCTCATTGTTACCAAGGGCGAGTTCGATGTTTCCCAATTCAATCTGACGGGGCTTACCTGGGCCATCATCTGCGCTGTCATGACGGCGGGCTATTCCGTACAGCCTCGGCAGCTCCTCAAGCGCGTGGCGGTGATGCCCGTGATGGGAAGCGCCATGCTTTTCGGCGGATTGATGGCGGTCGTCGCGTCTTTCTTTTTGCCTGCGACCTTCGACTTCTCGCGCTTTGATTGGATGACCGCAGCGTTGCTTTTTCATGTGGTGTTTTTTGGCACCCTGATGGCTTTTTGCCTCTACATGACGGCCCTGCGCCTGATTTCCCCGGTGATTGCCAGCATCCTGAGTCTGGGCGAACCGGTATCGGCTTACCTGCTGTCGGTGCTGGTGATGGGGCTAGATGTTGGGCTCATCGAGGGCATCGGCGTGGTGATGGTGCTTGCAACGGTAGTTTTGCTTGCCAAGACGCCGCGCAAATCAAACGAAGGCGAAAACATTGCTCCGCGCTGGAAAAGTCAAAATTGAACGTTCGTTCATTCCGATAGGCCGCCGTAACCGATACAATTGCTCAATTCCGGCGACAAGGGGCGCAAGCCTCGACATAAAGACAAACTGCAGCCGGAAAGGGAGGGCGTCCGTATCGGGCGCGAATCATGCCGAATTCAGCAGTTCTCAAATTGAGTGCCGCTTTGGGGGCGCTTTTCCTGTCGTTCCCCGGATGGGCGCAGTTGCCGTCGGCGCTTGAAGAAGCGCTGGCGCGTACGTCCGTGTCTCTTGACGAAGTTGCCGTGTGGGTGTCGCCCGCAGGCATCAACGCTCCTGTCGTCGCGCATCGCACCGATCGTCTGATGCAGCCCGCAAGCTCCGTCAAAGTGGTGACAACGCTTGCCGGTCTTGATCTTCTCAAGCCCGATTTCACCTGGAAAACGCAGATTCGAGCGCAGACGTTGCCTGACAAGGCGGGAGCTGTACGTTCCGTGTCGCTCATCGGTTCGGGGGATCCTCATCTGATGATCGAGCAGGTGTGGCTGCTTGTGGAACAACTGCGTCAGACGGGTGTCAAGCGCATCATCGGCGACATCACGGTCGATCGCTCGGCCTTTGGCGAAAAGCCGGTTGATCAGGGCGCCTTTGACGGCGCAGCCGATCGTTCCTACAACGTGGCGGCCGATGCGGCGCTCGTCAACCTCAAGGCCGTCTCCATCACGCTTGAACCGGAAGAAAATGGCAAGTGGGCGCGCGTCACGTCGTTGCCTGTGCTCGAAGGCTTTTCCGTACCCAAGCGCATTGCTCTGAGTAAAGGTGCCTGTGGTGATTGGAAAAGCAAGGTCAAGGCCTCGTATTCGGACAAAGGCGTGCGCTTTAAGGGCGATTTGCCCGCATCTTGCGGCGTCAAAGCTTTGCATGTGTCGCGTTGGGAGGCAGACGACTATCTCACGCGCCTTTTAAAGCCGATTCTGCGCTCGGTTGGAATTGCTTGGACAGGAGTTGTCAGAGAAGGACGAGCTCTTGCTCAAAGCGGCGTGCGTCTGGCTGAAATTCAGTCACAGCCGTTGCCAACGATTGTTTCCTTGATCAACAAGTATTCCAACAACACAATGGCTCGTCACGTGTTTTTAACGTTGTCTCAGACCGACCCCGTCGGTACGGCAAAGCCTGCCACATTGACGCGCAGCCGGGCCGTGACGGATCGGTGGCTTGTTAAGGCTGCAGGCGAAGTACCTTCAGGCACTTTTATCGACAACGGTTCGGGCCTGTCGCGCAAAACCAGAATCACGGCAGAAACGATGGGGCGAGTGCTCAACTACGGTTTTCGTTCCTATGTGATGCCCGAATTTATGGCTTCGCTTCCTTTGGCGGGCTTTGACGGCACGATGAAAAAGAGAGGTATGGCGGTGGGCAGCGCCCACGTCAAGACGGGCCTCATTCGAGATGTGCGTTCCATTGCGGGGTATGTGACCGACATCAACGCCCGTCGTTGGAGCGTGGTGGTGATGATGAACGGAAAACGACTCGACGGCGATCGAATCTTTTCTCAGGCCGTACTGCAGTGGTGTGCCCAGGGCGGAGCACAGGCTCTTTTGGATGATCAACGAAAAGGGAGCGCGGCACGATGAAACAGTCTTTATGGGCGATTGCGGCTGCGGCCTGTTTTTCCATCATGGGCGCCTTCGTGAAGTTCTGCACGGAGGATCTGGGCTCCTTTGAACTCGTGTTTTACCGTTCGCTTTTCGGCGCCATCTTCATTGCGTTTGTGGTGGCAGGCAGCGGCGGCACGCTCAAGACGGAACACTTCCGGCACCATATCGTCCGATCTTTGTTGGGTGTCACGAGCGTTGCGCTGTGGTTTTATGCCTTGTCGCAGATGCATTTCGGCACCTGCATGACGCTCATTTACACGACGCCGCTATTCATGGCCTTGAACTTCATCATTCTTGCCAAATGCAAAGGTGAAAGAACGCCTTGGGCGGTGGTGTTGGCTATTGTCACGGGCTTTATCGGCATTTGTCTGGTGATGAAACCGGGGCTGGGTACCGATGAATTTATCCCCGCGTTGATTTGCTTGGGCGTGGCGCTCATTGATCTGGCTGCCTACTGGCAGATGAAACAGATGGGGCGCCTGAACGAGCCGAGCTATCGCATCGTGTTTTATTTCTGCATTCTCGGCATGGTGTTTGCCGCGGTGGGCACCGTGGCGACGACTGGCTTTCATGTGCCCAATCTCACTGGCATAGCGGGGCTTCTCGGCATGGGCCTTTTTGCCACGCTCGGGCAGATTTGCACCACGCGCTCCTACGCCTACGGCAATATGCTTCTTTCCTCCTGTCTGGGTTTTTCGGCCGTGCCGTTTTCGGTCATTTTCGGCGTCACACTTTTTGACGAGTCGGTCGATCCGCTGTCGCTTTTCGGTATGACGCTTATTTTGCTTGCCGGCATGTCGGCAGCTGTGGCCACTAAGCGCATGGAAGCAAAGCAGGAAGCCGAAGAGTTCGCCCGTCAGAAAACCTCCTGAATCTGTTCCGCAGAAAAAACGGCAGACGCCGCTAAAACGTCTGCCGTTTGGAAACACCGGAAGTCAGAGTCCTTTTAAGGCGCGTCCTTCTTGGTTTCTTCATTCTTTGCCGGTTTTTCGCCGACGTTTTCCTTCAATGCCGCAATAAAGGACGACTCAGTGAGAAGTTCCGGCAAAACCGTGGCCGTACCGTCTATCTTGTAGAGCAGATAGAGTGGCACGCCCGTACGGCCGAACTTATTGAGCATTTCGGTGATGTTGCTGTCGCGGTTTGTCCAGTCGGCTTCGAATCGCGCGTAATTGAGACGCGTGAGTTCGGTCGTGGCGGCCTCGGTGCGCAGTGCCGTGGCCTTATTGAACTGACAAGTCACGCACCAGGCGGCCGTGAAGTCGACCACAACGGGCTGGCCGCGGGGGATGGCCGAATTGACCGCCTCTTCGCTCCAAGGCTGCCATTGATCGGATGCCATCACCGCTTCGGTGTCGATGCGACGATCGAAGTTGCCAAGACACAACAGAACCATGCATCCGACGGTCACAAGTGCGCAGATGCCCTTGAGTACCTGCGAACGGCCGCGGCCGTACTGTTCTCTGCCTACGGCCCACAACAGACCGGTGACCGACCCCATGGCAAAGAGCACGGTGAGAAGCCCGTAGAGCGTGACTTGACGCGAAAGCACCCAGATGAGCCACAAGGCAGCCGCGACCATCGGAATGGCCATGACGCGCTTGAAGGTGAGCATCCAGGCGCCCGGACGCGGCAAGAGCTTCATCCAGGCCGGTACCAAAGTGAGAATCAGCCACGGAAGCGCCATACCGAAACCCAACGCCAGGAAGATGAGCATACTCACGGCGCTGTCCTGCAGCACGGCGTACCCCAGAGCCGCACCCATAAAGGGGGCTGTGCAGGGGGAGGCCACCACGACGGCGAGAACGCCCGTAAAGAAGCTTCCGAGAGGGCCCGTGCTCGGCAATTTGCGCACGGCACGGCTGTCGGCAAGGTGCGAGGCGGCCGTGAACTCGAATACGCCCAGCAAATTGAGCGTTAGCGCGCTAAAGAGCAGAATCAGGGTCGCCACAACCCAGGGTTGCTGCAGTTGGAAGCCCCATCCGATGGCCCATCCCCGACTTCGAAGCATCACCAAGGCGCCGGCGAGCGCTGCCATGGAGAGCAGCACGCCGCCCGTAAAGGCAAAGCCGTGCAGAGCAAGCGCACCCTTGCGGCGAGAGCCGTCGACCAATTGCAGGATCTTGAGGCTCAACACGGGAAACACGCAGGGCATAAGGTTCAGAATCAAGCCGCCCAGGAACGCAAAGCTCAAGGCGGTCGCCGTGCTCATGCTCGGCGGCGCATCGGGCAGTTGTGCGGTTGGAGTGGCCGGTTCGGCTTGAGCGGAATCCGGTTTTTCTTCCGGCGCCCACGGCAACGGCACCTCGCCCGGCTTGATGTCGAGCGTCGTTTCGATGGCCCAGCCTTCGTTGTCCGGGCCTCCGTCGGCGACGATCACGCCGGTAAACGGCAGCGGATTGCCGGTCTTGAGGCTTTCCAGATATTCAGGAGCGGCCTTAAGATAGAGCGACACCTGGTCTTTGCTGAGCACCGCTCGATCGAGTTCCTTAAAGTCGACAAGTCCTTCGGTAAGAGGAAAGAACTCCACCTTTTTTTCGATCTTGCCCGCAAGCGGGGCAAAGTCGATGCGGATGCGGTCGTCCTCAATCTGAGCCGAAATGTGTTCGGAGACAACCTTTTCGGGGATGGACTTGAGCGTCTTTTCAAACTTGCCGGCAAAGGGGCCGGGTTTGGCTGCCACCTCCACTGGAAGCTTCATCGACACTTCGGCCGTGCCAGGAATGCAGACTTCCTTGCAAGCGAGGTAGTCAACCTTGGCTCGCAGGGTGTATGTGCCGCCGTAAGGCGTTCCCCAGGGAATGTCCAGATTGAAGGGCAAAAGCACTTCGCCCGAGTACACGAAGTTGGTGATGGGCCCGAGCTTGTGCTTTTGCGGCGTGGGCCAGCCGATTTGTTCGGCGGTCCAGCGGCGCGGCAACTTCCATTCGACACTCGGAGCAAAACCGGAGTCACCCGAGAACTGCCAGTACGTGTGCCAGCCCGGTTCGTGCTTGAGCAAAATGCCGATGTCGTTGGTCGCGCGCGGAATCCCGGCCGTTTGTCGCGACACAAGCTGCACCGTCACCGTCTTGGGTTGGCCGCCGCCTGCAAAGGGAGATCCCGTGCTGGCAGAACCCGTACCCAATCCGGTCGGAGCGGCCAGTGCTACGGAAGCTGCCGTCGTCAAGCCGAGCAGCAGCGTCGTTAAGCTGCGAAAGAGTTTCATTACCGCTTTGAACATTAAAGAGCCGCAAAAGCCTTGCGGGCGGCTGCGATAGTCGCTTCGATGTCTTCGTCGCTGTGAGCCGCCGACACGAAGCCCGCTTCGAAGATCGAAGGAGCAAGGTAAACGCCTTCTTCGAGCATCGTGTGGAAGAACTTCGCAAACACGGCCGGATCGGCCTTCATGACGTCGTTAAAGCCGTTGGGCAGGTTTTCAAGGAAGAAGAGCCCCATCATGCCGCCCTGAGAGCGAGCGCAGAACGAAACGCCGGCTTGCTTGGCCGCAGCGGTAAGTCCTGTCACGAGCTTGGTTGTCTTTTCCGAGAGGCTTTCGTAGAAGCCCGGCTTCTGGATTTCCTTGAGGGTGGCCAGACCGCAGGCAACGGCCACAGGGTTGCCCGAGAGGGTGCCGGCCTGATAGACGGGGCCCAAAGGAGCGATCTTATTCATGACTTCGCGGCGTCCGCCGAAAGCAGCCACCGGCATGCCGCCGCCGATCACCTTGCCCATCATGGTGATGTCGGGCACGACGTTGTAGAGGGACTGTGCGCCGTGCAGCGCTACGCGAAAACCCGTCATCACTTCGTCGACGATCAGAAGCGCGCCGTACTGCGTGCACAGGCGGCGCATTGTGTCCATGAATTCCTGCGTGGCCGGAACCATGTTCATGTTGCCGGCGATTGCCTCGACGATTACGCAGGCGATGTCGTCGCCCCATTGCTTGAATGCGTCTTCGAGCTGCTGCGGATTGTTGTATTCGAGTACGAGCGTGTGTTCGGTCGTACCGGCCGGAACACCAGCCGAAGAGGGGTTGCCAAATGTGAGCATGCCCGAGCCGGCCTTCACGAGCAGGCTGTCGCTGTGGCCGTGGTAGCAACCTTCGAATTTGATGATCTTATTGCGGCCCGTGTAGCCGCGAGCCAGACGAATGGCGCTCATGCCGGCCTCCGTGCCGGAACTCACAAAGCGCACGGCTTCGACATTGGGCATGATCTTGATGACTTCTTCGGCAATGAGCGTTTCGCCCTCGGTGACGGCGCCAAACGAAAGGCCCGTGTCGACGGCGGCGTGCACGGCTTCAATCACGGCCGGATGGTTGTGGCCGAGGATCATCGGACCCCAGGAGCCGATGTAATCGATGTAGCGGCGACCTTCGGCATCCCACATGTAGGCGCCTTTGGCGCGACGGATAAAGCGCGGTGCGCCGCCAACGCTCTTGAAAGCGCGTACGGGAGAATTCACGCCGCCGGGGATGCTCTGCTGAGCCCGTTCAAAAAGTTCCTCGTTGATGCCCATTTTCTTTCCAATGCATTGAATCAATAAAAGCAACAGGGCACCGGATACAGCCGATCCCTGTAAATTCAGCGAAGTCTAGCAAGGTCAAGCCTATGTTTCGCTTAACAAGTGTGTGCGGATGCAAACAGTTTTGTGTCTCTGTTGTTCGAAGAGCCAGCAATGGAAATGAATCGGGTGCGGAAAGTTGCAGTACAGAAAAAATCCGCGTAAATTCTCACGCCTCACGTTGGGGTGAGGCGGACGGCCGCAATGAACTTGTTTTCATTGAGGAAAGTCCGGACTCCGAAGGGCACCGTAGCAGGTAACGCCTGTCCGCCGCAAGGCGAGGATTAGAGCAACAGAGACGAGCCGATTCAGTTCGGGTGAAACGGGCAATCTCTACGGGGAGTAACACCAAGTAAGCAGTCTTTGACCCGGCCCGGTGAGACTGCGGGTAGGTGGCTGGAGGCTCTGCGTGAGCAGAGTCCGAGATGAATGGTCGTCACTGCGGTTTTCGAAAGAAAGCCGCGGCACAGAATCCGGCTTATAGCTTCAGCCCGACGTGAACCGAACAAAAAATGGGGAGCTTCCAAAAGGATGTCTCCCCATTTTGTCAAGATGCCTCGTCTGCCTTAGGCAAGCTTGATGCGGCCGTCAACGGCGATGGCTTCGCCCGTGGTGTTGGAAATCATCAGCGGATTGATGTCGAGTTCCTGCACAATCGGGAAGTCGGTCACCAATTGCGACAGACGCAGCAGCGTTTCTTCCACGCGCGCGATGTCGGCAGGCTTGGTGCCGCGGGCGCCTTCGAGAAGCTTGAAGGCTTTGACGGAACGCACCAGATCGTGCGCGTCGGCATCGGTGAGCGGGGCCAGAGCAAAACCAACGTCTTTCATTACTTCCACAAACACGCCGCCCGTGCCGAACATGATCATCGGGCCGTACTGAGGATCGGCGGCGATGCCGCAGACAAGCTCACGGTTGCTCTTGACCATTTCCTGAATGATGACGCCTTCAAGTCCATCAAGAATGCCGCGCTCTTTGAGTTTGGCTACGAGATCGCGGTACTGCGCGCGCAGTTCCTCGTCCGAGCCGA
>ERZ791619.435-NODE-435-length-23984-cov-4.33507_pt1 | contig 23984 bp, 24 predicted proteins | sample MGYA00510271_ERZ791619 | MGnify/ENA primary metagenome ERZ791619 (study PRJEB30046, sample SAMN00715209) | human gut metagenome | study: EMG produced TPA metagenomics assembly of the A metagenome-wide association study of gut microbiota in type 2...
GAGCCTACTGCTCCTTAGCTAACAGGTCCTTGAAGTACTGGTGCTCTTCGGGCGGAATATGCAGCTTTACCATAGCTTGGTCAACAGAACAGCTGTCGCTGAGCATAGTGTTCTTTATAAAACGAATAGTAGCTTCTGAAATGCCTACAGCTTTGCCTTCAGCCAAACCTTCAGCTTTGCCTTCAGCTCTTCCGTCATTAATGCCAGCCTCATAAATTTGCTTGCTGAAATTATCCATAGTTGCGAGTCCCTCCTTTGTGGTTTTAAGATTGTTGATACATTGTGAAAGCTTTCCTTGGCTAAAATCACCTGCGTCGGCGGTAGCAAAATATTGCATAAGCTGCGCAATACTGCTGTTATCGTCAATCTCTGCGTTGATATAGCACATATGCAGTCCGTCATTGTAGGGAGTATTGGTATCGCCTAAAAATTTTAAGATTGGGTAGCAGGTTTTGCCGAGCTTCCAGATATCTGTCTGGCTGATATAAAAAATGTGCAGCTCGGGTACAGATGCATAAGTCTGGTCACCCTTAAAAAAGTATTCATTGATGATAGTTGATGCGTAATAAAGCATCCTCTTTTCGTGTGCAATGCCGCCATCTGCCTTCTGAATTTCAATTTCATAAAGCTTGTTGTTGGCATCCTCAGCGAGTACATCCATGATGATGTTGTGCGAGGAGAGCTTGCTGATGACATACTGCGTTTTGTTCTTTTTGATTACCAGTGTTTTGATACCGGTCAGAACACGCAGGATATGCTCGCAAGCCTCTTTGTCCTCTAAAACAGCTCTGGCAAGCAGGTCGTTGAACAAGGTCATGCCCAGGATGTGCTTTTGCAGCTCTTCCTGTGTCAGCAAAAGACTGCTTTTGGATAGTTTTTTGGTCATAGTTTCCTCCTTTAATTATAATATTTGCTTCAGCAAAATACAACATGAGGTGCTTAAGAAAAAAAGCAGTACACATAGCATCCGGAAAATTCGGATACCATAGGTACTGCTAAATTACTACCGACATGAGCCGGTAGGCCCTGCTTATTTTGTTGTAAATGTGAAGCTAAGCTAAGTATAAATAAGAGGGCAACGAAAGCCAAATAAAGATTCTGAAAAATCGCACAAACGAAATAATGTTGCGATACACAGGTTTAGCCATCAGCATATAAAATAATCTTGAAACATAGAATATAGTTTGCTACAATATATTACTGTAGACTGTTTTCAATAAGCAAGCGATAGAATATACACTTGTAATGATCAAATTTATAAGCATAGGAGATGCTGCATGATGAAGAAAATACTTAGTGCTATAGCAATTGCTGCAGCCTTGGGCTGCAGCTGTGCCGCCGCCAGCCCGCTGGTTACTGCTGACGTGCCGCTGGACAGCAGCTATTATGGTTATCTTGATAAGCTGGAGGGCATGGGCTATATCTAGGATATGCCTGCCAATACCAAGCCTTATAGCCGCCTGGACATGGCCAAATGGGTGCTGCAGGCTGAAGCAATTGCCCAGAGCAAGCCGCTGCCGCCATACCTGCAGACCAGGCTAGATGCAATGCGCGAGGGACTGGCAGAGGAGATTGCTTACCTGCAGGGTGCAGGGAAAATCAATAATGTGAAGCTGCGTGGTGCGAGCGTTGACCTTTCCTATCTGCAGCAGGACAGTGCTGCGTATAAGTATAATAACGCCAAGGCACATTGGCAGCTGTTGAATCACAATAATAATGGCTATCTTTATGGCGATGGCTTTAACGCTGTGGGCACGCTGCACATCAGCGGCAGCCTGAGCAAGGACCTGGCTGTGGGCATTACGCCGCGCTTTGCCTGGGACAAGGACGAGCATGGCGATGCCAGCCTTATTGAGGGCTATGCCAAAACGCATTTGGGCGTGTGGGGGATTACTGCCGGCAGGCAGCCGATGTCCTGGGGCGTAGGGCGTGCAGGACAGCTGGCTTTTGGCAGCAATGCAACACCGCAGACAGCAATTAAACTGAATTTGCTGGAGCCGCACACCTTTGACAACGGTGCGTTGAAGTTTTTGGGTAAGGCGAATGTCAACGTCTTCGCCAGCAGGCTGGAGGGCAACAGAGTTGCAAGTTCCGGTTCGGCGCTGGAAAAGGACCATGCAGCTCTTGTGGGCGTGCGCTTAGATATTATGCCGACGGATGCGTTTACGATTGGTCTGGAGCGTATGTCGATGCTCAAGAAGTTCAACAAGCATTGGCTGCTGGGCGATAATGCAGATGATGCTGAAAAGGATAATTGGAACGATATTGCGGGCCTTGATTTTAAATACCGCTTCCCGGGCGTGCAGGTTTATGCTTCGCTGTATGGCGAGGATCAGGCGCATGCCTTCCCCTGTGAAAATGCTTATAATGTTGGCATGTACTTTCCGCAGCTGGTGCCGGACGGCAGCTGGGATTTGCGCGTGGAGGCTGCCAAAACTAATGACGCCTGGTATGGCCATTGGGTGCTGAAGAATGGCTGGACATATAAGGATGCTATTTTGGGCGACTGGCTGGGCGCAGATGCGAAACGCGTTTATGCGGAGGTTAACCATTATCTGGCGGATGGCGGCAAGCTGGGACTGAGCTATACCTGGGCTGATATGCAGCCGACGGCGCAGCATGATGGCGGGCTGCAGGAGGTGGAGCTGAGCTACAGTAAGAGACTGCAGAAGGATTTGCTGCTGCATACTGCTGTTGGCTATGGTAAGCTGGGGGATGATACCAGCAAGCTGGTGGCTGTTGGCCTGAGCTGGGAGTATTAAGCCTAAAGTCTGCAAGAGTTTAATATATGCTTTTCTTGTTCCCTTATAATATTAGTTTGCGAGGTGTAATTTATGTATACTGAAGATCTAATCACCAAAGAATTTAAGAAAGTTTATGGAAAAGATGCTAAGTTGCATGAAGGTCAGTTAGAGGCGATAAAAGCCGTTCTTGATGGAAATAGGGTATTGGTTGTGCAAAAAACTGGCTGGGGAAAAAGCTTAGTGTATTTTTTGGCTACAAAGATACTGCGTGCTCAAGGCAAGGGGTTAACCTTAGTATTTAGTCCTTTGCTTGCACTGATGAACAACCAGTTTGAGGCAGCAAGAAAATTTTTTCCTGAAGATGAGTCCATTCGTTTATATAATTCTTCGGTAGGCAGTGACTACAAAAGGAAAACTATAGAATTATTAAAAGAAGACAATGTAGATATTCTCTTTGTTACTCCGGAAAGTCTTACTAATAATGATTTTATGGAAAATGTTATGGGTGAGATTAAGGAAATAGGTTTTTTGGTTATTGATGAAGCTCACTGCATATCTGACTGGGGACACGATTTTAGGCCAGACTATATGAATATAGTTAAAATAGTAGATAATCTGACAAGCAATGATCCAGTGTTGGCTACGACAGCTACCGCCAATGACAGAGTTGTTAATGATATTGCGTCACAATTACGATATAAAAATAATACTAAGAAAAAGATGCTTATTTTGCGCGGCAATCTGCAAAGGGAATCATTGTATATCCAGGTGATAAAAATACCCGATTATAAAGGAAAGTTAGCCTGGTTAAAAGAACATATTGATGATTTACAAAAGCATGTTGGTATAATTTATTGTGCAACTATAAATGATTGCCAATTAGTAGCAGGCTGGTTGAGAAAATGCTTTCCTGATAAGCGTATAGAAATATATAATGGACAAGTAGATAAACATTTGAGAATAGATTTAGAAACCGATTTTCTGGGTGATAAAATTGATATCTTAGTTGCTACAAGTGCTTTTGGTATGGGGATTGATAAGCCTAATATTGGCTTTGTAATACATTTTAGTAAGCCCAAAAATGTTATTGAATATTATCAGCAGATAGGCAGAGCTGGTAGGGGGAAGGAGATTCCTTTGGCTTATGCAGTGCTTTTAGCATCGCCTAACGATGATGATGTTAATAAGTTTTTTATTCGTAGTGCTTTTGCTACTAAAGACCAGATGATGTCCATTTTTGATTCTATAAAAAAAGCTGATGGTATTTCGAAAGATGATGTTATAAAAGAGGGAAGGCATACGAGTGGATTAGTAGATAAAGTAATAAGATATCTTGTAGCGCAAGATGCAGTGATCAAATATTTTGATTCTGAATCGAGAACTACAAAATATATAGTTAAAGACAATAATTGGCATCCCGATGAAGAGCATATTAATCAATTAACACAACTGCGCCATATGGAATTAGGAGATATGAATGCTTACATTGCCAGCAAGCAATGTTATATGCAATATGTAACCGCTTTATTGAATGATAAAGCATCAAAGCCGTGTGGGCATTGTGCTTTTTGTAAATCTGAGCAGTCTTTGTCAGAGGAATATTCAGCTAGTATAGCATCAGAAGCTGAAGATTTTATTGATAGCTTTGATTATGATGTTGCTGCAAGAAAGAAATGGGCAGTAACTAATAATTTTATTCCAGCAAACGAGAGAATTTGTGGCGATAAAATTTTTGTCTTAACAAAGTATGGTACGGGTAATTATGGTAAGCTTGTTAGAGAAGGCAAATATGAATCTGATCCAGCATATTTTGCAGATGAGCTTGTTGTGGCAGCAGCCAAAAAGCTTAGAGAAGTAGTTCGCAATGAAGACATAAAATACCTTATTCCCATTCCGTCGCTCAACCATCCTTCTTTGGTAAGCAGCTTTACAGAGCGTTTAGCCAAAAAGCTAAATTGTCAATATCTGGATATATTGGGTAAAACTAGTAAAGAAGAACAAAAAAATAAGCACACTTCAGTTCAACAGCAGAAAAATATTGAGGATAGTGTTTTTATAAAGGATAATACTTTGTCAGATGCTAATGTACTTTTAATAGATGATATGGTAGATTCCAAATGGACGATTACTGTTGCTGCCAGCAAGCTGGTTCGTGAGGCTGGTATGGCTAAAGTATTTGCTTTTGCCTTAGCTAATTCACAGAATAGTGAGGATTAAAAATGTCTCATTTAAGCGATAATGCTAAAGTTACAATATTGTTATGTTCTTCACTTGCGCTGAAGGATGATGTGAAACCGTTTACTGCCATTCAGTGGTATAATCTGAGTGTCAAGATATATAAATCTGAGCTGAAGGAACCTGCTGCCTTGCTTGGTTTAAGTGCAGATGAGCTGATTGCTAAACTTGCTATTTCTGAAGCTGATGCTTCAAGAATAACTGTGCTTCTGTCAAGAAGTATAAATGTTGCTTTTGAGTTACAGAAGCTTGAAAGTAAGGGGATTAATGTTATTACTAAAAGTGATGATAATTATCCAAAGCGTCTGATAAAAGTTTTAGGGGGGCGTTATGCTCCGCCTATGCTTTATTATAGCGGAAATTTGGAACTGGCTAAAAATGATTGCATTGGTATTGTAGGCTCTAGAAATATTGATGACAATGGTAAAACTGTGTGTGCTACCATAGCCCAAAAGGCTGCACTGGCAAATATAACTGTTGTTTCTGGCGGAGCTAGGGGTGTTGACAGTACATCGCGTACCATAGCATTAAAAAATGGAGGAGCTTGTATTGAATTTTTAGCTGATTCTATGGCTAAAAAAATAGTGCAGGGAGAGTACATAAAACCAATTTTGCAAAACAGGCTGTTAGTTTTTTCTGTCGTAAGTCCAAATCAAGGTTTTTTGGTATATTCAGCTATGGATAGAAATAAGTACATTTATGCAATGGCTAAAAAAACCTTTGCTATAGCTGCTGATTTAAATAAGGGTGGAACATGGACGGGTGTAATGGAGTCCCTAAAAAGAAAGTGGGGACATCCTTATGTCTGGGATACTGATATCTATCGTGGTAATTCGGAATTGATAAAAGCTGGTGCAACTCCTTTTTCTAATCCTAATGAACTTGATTTTTCAAATTTGGAGCAGGATGAAGCTGTTAATAAATTAACTATGGATAATTTATTTGCAGAACCATCTGATACAGAAGCTTATCTGGTCAGTGATAATTCTTCGGAATATAGTCAGGAGAAGGCCTTTAACAGTGATGCAATTTATAAAGCTGCTTTGCCAATAATCAAAGATTTTCTTGAAAATGAGCATACTTCGAAGGAGATAATTGAAGCATTAGATATTGTTCCTAAGCAAGCAGAGAAGTGGTTGAAAAAGGCTGTTGCTGAAAAGCATATTATCAAATTAACAAGGCCAGTAAGATATATTGTTGCAGAGGATAATTAAAAGTAATAACGCAATGTAGTAGATAGCATTTGAGTTGTAGTTGCTAACCTTTGGGTATGCTTGCTGTTGGCCTGAGCTGGGAGTATTAAGCCTAAAGTCTGCAAGAGTTTAATATATGCTAAAACATGAAAACACCGACGTCTGCCGTACTTGTGGTACGGCGGATGCCGGTGTTTTTTGCTTATTTACATGTGGGCGTCGCAATTAAATATCGCGCTGCAACCCTTCCGTCTGCTCGCAAAGCTCGCAGCCACCTTCCCTTTCAGGGAAGATATATCAGACATGCGGAAGGCTAACCTTCGCAAATTAAACTAGCCTTTTATGCACTTATTTGCTGAATTTGCTATGCATGCACCCCCTTTAGTCGCTATCGCGACAGTTCCCCCGAGGGGGAACCAAGAATGTGCTAATGAAGTTTAACGGAAAGCTATTAGTCTTGCCTGCCCCTTGGGGAAGGTGCCGAGCGAAGCGAGGCGGAAGGGGGAAGCGAGAGCGCAACGCCTTACAGGCTTGCTGCTCTCTCCAAGAAGCCGCGCAGAATGTCGCAGGAAGCGGTGAACTTAGCCTGCTCTTCTTCCGTCAGCGGCAGCTCTAAAATTTCTTCAATACCGTTTTTGCCGATTACGCAGGGAACACCTGCAGCTACGTCCTTCTGGCCATATTCGCCGCTAAGTACGGTGGAGCAGGGCCAAATCAGCTTTTCGTCATGGAAGATGGCTTTAATCAGCATGCAGGCAGCGTTGGCAATGCCAAATTCCGTGCAGCCCTTGCCGTCGACTTCAATGTCGCCGGCTCTTTTAACCTGCAGCTGCAAGTCGTCCAGGCTGAGTGCTGCCAGCTCCGGACGTTCAGCGCGCAGCTGGGCAAAGCTCTTGCTGCCGATGCGGATGGCAGACCAGACAACGAAGCTGGAATTACCATGCTCGCCCATGCAGAAGGCCTGAATAGATTTGCGGCTGTAGCCTGTAGCGGCGCTGAGCACGCGCAGCAGGCGGTAGCTTTCAAGGCTGGTGCCGGTGCAGAAGCAGTGCTGCGGCTCCCAGTTCATCTTGCGGCGGATATGCTCGCAGATGATGTCTGCCGGATTAGAAATGCTGATCATAATACCCTTGAAGTCAACCTGCTTCAGGTGGCTGATAACCTCGTTGGCCATTTTAATGGAATCGTCAAACATATCAAGGCGTGTTTCGCCGGGACGACGGCTGCGGCCGAAGGCCATTACCAGAATATCTGCATCGTTCAGCTCGCTGTATTCACCGGCGCGGATGATGGCATCACGGCCGCAAAGTGCGCCGCTGACGCCGTCATCTAAGTCCAGCGCCTGTGCGGCAGCCTTTTCCTTGAGAATATCAATGAGCACAATATCGTCAGCCTCACCGGATTGGATAAGAGCTAAAGCAACATGGGAGCCGACGTGGCCAGCTCCGACGATTACAACCTTACGAGTTTTTAACATAACCAAAGCCTCCTTATGAAAACAGGGAACCGTCCCCACTAATGCTGGAGATAGTTCCCTCATTTTTTGTTATACCGTAATAAATATGCCAATGCCGTATTTATCACATTTCGCTATATTATTTGTTTGCTTCTGCTTCGGCAATAACCTTATTGATATCTTCGATAAGAGCATCAACATCAATGCCGTGAGCGCCAGCGCCCTGACCGATAGTTTCGAAATGAGCAGCCATGCAGCCGATGCAGCCCAGACCATATTCAGCGAAAACCTCCATGATTTCAGGATGGTTTTGAACGGCTTCAATAATGCCGGTATCTTTAGTAATCATTGTATAAATCTCCTTCTTTTAATAAAAATTGTACACATAATCCGTACTTACTCATTATATCATTTGTATCTCTAAAAGCCAAATTTATTACGGAAAATTTTTTGCGAAATCAGCTTGACAGAGTTCACATTTTTTTAATTATTTTTTTACATTGAGCTGTGAAATACTTGCGTTTGCAGCCGATTAACGCTATAATGGAGAAAAGTGGTGTAATGTGGGTGAAAAGGGGGCGACATTATGCTTTTGGGTGAATACGAACATACCATAGATGCCAAAGGTCGTCTTGCTATGCCTGCAAAGCTGCGTGAAAGCCTGGGCGGTAAGTTTATCATCACCAAGGGCCTTGATGGCTGCCTTTTTGTATACGATATGGAGCAATGGCAGAAGCTGGAGCAAAAGCTGTCCGCCTTGCCGATGAGCCGCAAAACAGCGCGTGATTTTACCCGTTTCCTCTTTGGCGGTGGCTGTGAGGGCGAATGCGACAAGCAGGGCAGGGTGCTGCTGCCGGCAAACCTGCGTGCTCACGCCGGTCTGGAAAAGGATGCTGTGATTGTTGGCGTTGGCAGCAGAGCTGAAATCTGGGACGCCGGCCGCTGGAACAAATATAATGAAGAAAATGCTGAGGATGTGAGCGAGCTTGCCGAGCAGCTTGCTGATTTAGGCATATAAGATTGGTGTTGGCTATGGAATTTAAGCATACAAGTATCCTGCTCGCAGAGAGCGTGGAGTTTTTGATTACAGATAAAAATGGTATTTACGTGGACTGCACCATGGGCGGTGCCGGTCACACCAGTGCCTTTGCCGCTCAGCTGGAGGCTGGTGGCCTGATGCTTGGCATTGACCAGGATGATGATGCGATTGCGGCAGGCTCTGCGCGTTTGCTGAACAAGTTTGCCTGCAAAACCGCTGTTGCCAAGTCTAATTTTGAAAACTTTTCCCAGGTATTGGATTCTATGGGCATTGATAAAATTGACGGTATCTTTTTTGATTTGGGCGTTTCCAGCTACCAACTGGATACACCGGAGCGTGGTTTCTCATATATGCATGACGGACCTTTGGATATGCGCATGAATAAAGAAGCAAGTCTGGATGCAGAGTATATCGTCAACCACTATAAGGAAGAAGAACTGGCGGATATTATTCACCGTTACGGCGAGGAGCGCTGGGCGAAGCGTATCGCACAGTTTATTGTGGCAGCACGCAAGGAAAAGCCGCTGACCACTACCTTTGAGCTGGTGGATGTAATCAAGAAGGCTATCCCCAAGGGAGCAAGGCTTGACGGCCCGCACCCGGCGAAGCGCACCTTCCAGGCGATTCGCATTGAGGTGAACAATGAGCTGGGAATTTTGGCTGATACGATGGAAAAAGCTGTGGACCGCTTAAAGAGCGGCGGCCGTATCGGCGTTATTACCTTCCATTCGCTGGAGGACAGAATTATCAAGCAGACCTTTGCTAAGCTGGCCAAGGGCTGCACCTGCCCGCCACAGCTTCCTGTATGCGTGTGCGGCAAAAAGCCGCAGCTGCGTAAAACCGGCAATATCGTTCCCTCCAAGGCCGAGGTTGAAGAGAATCCGCGCAGCCGCAGTGCACGCTTGCGTTACGCAATTAAGATTTGACAGATAGATTAAGATAGATGTGATGTGTGATGAAGGGTGATTTTGATGCTTGCTAGAAAATACGACAATTACGCCTGGCAAGAGCAGCCTGCTGAGCAGTACGAAGCCCCGCAGCCTGTCCGTCGCAGAAGACGTAAACCTGATAAAATGAAGCTTATCCGCAGTGGACTGTTCAAAATTCTGGCAGTTGTCATGGTGGCTTATTTCGCTATGGTTCTGCGCAGCGAGGCTATGGTGCAGTGCAGCAATGAGCTTGTCAGCCTGCAGAAGCAGGAGGCGCAGCTGATTAACCAGAACAACGAGCTGAGAATTGAGGTTGAACAGCTCAAAGGTCCGGAGCGTATTATCGGCCTGGCAGAGCAACGCCTTGGTATGAGCGTTGCCCGCAGCAACATCTATGTTAAGGCTGGCGAGAATGCAAAAAGCAGCAATTCTTTGGCTACTAAATAACAAATATACATAGCCATTCACTGTATATTGTGATATAATTTGAATGGGTTTTTGGGAGGCAGCCTTTTGGCTGCCGTTTCAATTTAACTTCTCCAGTACAAGAAATCTATAAGAAATTTATGCTTTTGCCGTTATGCCGCAGAAGCTGAAACAGGAGGTTTATAAATGGAAAAGCAATTAGCTTCTCTCCTTGCATTGCTGCCGCAGGCGGAAGTCCTTGGCAGTGCTGATAAAGTAATTACTGATGTAACTGCTGATTCCCGTGCAGTTGTGGCTGGCAGCCTTTTTATCTGCCTGAAGGGCGCGACTGTAGACGGACATAAATTTTTGGCGATGGCTGCCGAAAAGGGTGCTGTTGCTGCGCTGGTGGAAGATGTACCGGCGGAAGTGCCGCAGGGCATTACCCTGATAAAGGTTGCTGATACGCGCGAGGCGATGGAGCTGGTAACTCCGTATTTTTATGATTACCCTGGCCGCAAGCTGAGAATGATCGGCGTGACTGGTACTAACGGCAAAACCACCTCTACTAACATTATCCGCCTGATTCTGCGTAAGGCAGGCTACAAGGTGGGCCTGATTGGTACCATCAATATCATGATTAACGATGAGATTACTGAATCTCACAACACTACTCCGGACGTAGTTGACCTGCAGAAGACGCTGTATGCTATGTGCTGCGCCGGCTGCGACTACTGCGTAATGGAGGTTTCTAGCCATGCGCTGGCACTGAAGCGTGTTGCAGGCATTGAATATGACTGCGCTGTGCTGACGAATATTACCCAGGATCACCTGGACTTCCATAAAACCATGGAAAATTATCGTGATGCCAAGAGCCTGCTCTTTGAGCATCTGACTGACGGCAATAAGCCGAATAAAAACGCTGTCTTCAACATGGACGACGCCAGCTCCGCGATTATCCGCGAGCGTACCAAGGCTAACGTGCTGACCTATGGCGAAGGCCATGACAATGACATATACCCGCTGAGCTTTACTGTAGAGCCGAAGCATATGCAGCTTTTGCTGCACACTCCGGTGGGTGAAATGGACCTGGAGCTGAAGATTACCGGCGAGTTCAACGTGTATAATGTTATGGGCGTTATCGGTGCGATGCTGGCTGAAAAGATTGACAAGGATATCATCTGCTCCGTGCTCGACGGCTTTGACGGCGTTCCCGGACGCTTCCAGCTGGTTGAGGCAGGTCAGCCTTATACCGTAATTGTTGACTATGCGCATACTCCCGACGGCCTGGAGAATGTGCTGAAGACTGCACGCTCCATTACCCGCGGCAAGCTGTGGGTGGTGTTCGGCTGCGGCGGCGACCGCGACAACAAGAAGCGCCCGCTGATGGGTGCATTGGCGCTGCAATTGGCTGATAATATCGTCGTAACCTCCGATAACCCGCGTACAGAGGATCCGGAGCTGATTATCGACGAAATCTTTACAGCGCTGCAGGATGTGCCTGCAGGCAAGCAGGTTACCCGTCTGAGCGACAGACATGAGGCTATCTGCTATGCGCTGGCCAACGCTGCTGCCGATGATGTAATCCTGATTGCCGGTAAGGGCCATGAAAATTACCAGATTTTGAAGGACAGAACTATTCACTTTGACGATAAAGAAGTTGTAATGGAATACTGGAGTGATAAAAAATGCTGAAGGCCAGTGAAGTTTTAGCAGCCACCAAGGCTGTTTGTGCAGATTTTGAGTTTAGCGGCGTAACCACCGATTCCCGCGCGGTGAAGCCGGGAGAATTGTTTGTAGCGCTGAAGGGCGATAATTTTGACGGACACGATTATTGTGCCAAGGCTGTGGAGCTGGGTGCTGCGGGCGTTGTTGTTTCCCATGAGGTTAGCGGCCTGCCTGCGGGCGTTGCTGTGTTCATGGTTGATGATACACTGCTTGCTTATCAGCAGCTTGCGCATGCCTACCGTCTGCGTAAGCAGGGCCTGAAGGTTTTTGCTATCACAGGCTCTAACGGCAAAACCTCTACCAAGGATTTGCTGGCTGCCTGCCTGAGCTGCAAATATAACGTTGTCAAAACTCAGGGCAACTTCAATAATGAAATCGGTCTGCCGAAAACATTGCTGAGCATTCAGCCGGATACCGATATTGCCGTTGTGGAGATGGGCATGCGCGGCTTGGGCCAGATTGCTGAGCTGTGCCGCATCGCAGAGCCTGACAGCGGTCTGATTACCAACGTGGGCGAAACCCATATGGAGCTTTTGGGCAGCATGGAAAATATCGGCAAGGCTAAGAGCGAGATTGTAGTTAATCTGCCGGAGGATGGCTTTGCTGTGCTCAACGGCGACAATGAATACGTGCTGGCGGCAGCAGGCAAGACGAAGGCAAAAGTTGTGTACTTCGGCCTGAGCGAAAACTGTGACTTCCGCGGCAGCGACATTGTGACCAGTGGCGCAGGCACCACCTTTACCTGCACGTACAAGGCTACGGGTGAGGCTGTGAAGGTGAGCTTGCAGCTGATTGGCGAGCATAATGTTTACAACGCGCTGAGCGCTATTGCCGGCGCTTACTGCTACGGCGTGCCGCTGGCAGCCAGTGCGCAGGCATTGGCAACTGCACGTCTTACAGGCAGCCGTCAGGAAATAATTTATATCGGCGACATTACCTTTATCAATGACGCATATAATGCAAGTCCTGCTTCTATGGAAGCGGCACTGAAAACCTTGGCGGAGGCCAAGAAGGCAGCGCATGGCAAGGCACGCACTATTGCTGTGCTGGCTGACATGCTGGAGCTGGGCGCTATCAGCGAGGACGCTCATCGCCGCGTGGGCCGCTGGGCTGTAGAAAACGGTGTGGACTTTGTGCTGACCTACGGTCCGCAGGCTGCTTATATTGCAGACGAGGCTGCTAAGCTGGGCGGCAACAGCAAGCATTGCGCTGACCGTCAGGAGGCAGCGGATGCTTTGCGTCTGATGGCTAATGCAGGTGATATTATCCTGCTGAAGGGCAGTCATTCCATGCAGGTTGACAAGATGCTGGAGCTGTTCAAGTAAACTTTAGAGAGTGAGATTTAATAGATGTTGAAATTAATCGGAATTCCTGTGACTGCGTTTATCGTTTGTGCTTTAATCGGCCCGGTGCTGATTCCTTATCTGCACAAGCTGAAGTTTGGCCAATCCATTCGCGAATGCGGGCCGGCGAGCCATATGGCCAAAAGCGGCACGCCGACTATGGGTGGCCTGATGATGCTGGTAGCGTTGCTGGTTGCTTTGCTGTGGGGCAAGTTTACTCCCCATGTAATTATTGCTCTTGTGCTGACGGTGGGCCATGCAGTTATAGGCTTTATAGATGATTACATCAAGGTTGTAATGAAGCGCAATCTGGGCCTGACGGCGAAGCAAAAGTTTTTGCTGCAGTTTATCCTGGCCGGTGCCTATGTATATTTCGCCGAAACGCATATCCGCAATACGGAGCTGTGGGTTCCCGGCATCAATGCTGTTGTTGACCTGGGCTGGGGTTATTATGTGCTGGCCTTCCTGCTTTTGGTGGGCACGACCAATGCCGTAAACCTGACTGATGGTCTGGACGGCCTGGTTTCCTTTGTCAGCCTGCCTGTTACGCTGGTTTTTGCGTTTATTGCCTATATGCAGGGCATGCTCGATTTGAGCGGCTTTGCTTTGGGCCTGACCGGTGCCTGCCTGGGCTTTTTACTGTTTAACCGTCATCCCGCCAAGGTATTCATGGGTGATACCGGTTCCCTGGCGTTGGGCGGCGCTGTAGCTGCGCTGGCACTTTTGACACGCACCGAGCTGCTTTTGGTTGTTGTGGGCGGCATTTATGTTGCCGAAGCGATTTCGGTAATCATGCAGGTTACCTACTTCCGCTTCAGCGGCGGCAAGCGTATCTTCCGCATGGCACCGCTGCACCATCATTTTGAGCTGGGCGGCTGGCCTGAGGTTAAGGTTGTGCGTGTGTTTACAGCAGTAAGCTGCGTATTGTCTGTCATTGGCTTATGTCTGTGGCTGAATGCATTTGTATAAAATTTTTCCGGCTATATCCTTTTGGCGCATTTTTGCGCTGAAATGGCTATAGCCTACATATGTTTATGAATAGAGGGTGTTTTTGATGACTAAAAAGGATGCTGTAATCGTTTATGGCGCAGGCATCAGCGGCCGTGGAGCAGCGCAGGTGCTGGCAGATAAAAAGCAGCAGGTATATTTGTATAATGATATGGACTGCACTTTAGAGCCGCAGCTGCTGCAGCTTTTGCAGAGCGTTGGCGGTGGGCTGGCCATCGGTCAGGCTGCATTTGAAGGCCTGCTTGATATTGCAGGGGTGTTGGTGCTTTCTCCGGGTATTGCCTGCGATAACGCAAATGTGCTGCTCGCAGAGCAGCGCGGACTGGAGGTCATCAGCGAGGTTGAGCTTGGCTACAGGCTGTATGGCGGTCACATTGCTGCTATCACCGGTACTAACGGCAAAACCACTACCACTACTATCGTGGGTGAGATGCTCAAGCGTTTGCCGGTGCCTTCTGCAGTAGGCGGCAACATCGGTTTGGCACTGTCCAAGGAGGTAGAGAGCCTGCCTCAGGATGGTTGGCTTGCTGCCGAGCTTTCCAGCTTCCAGCTGGAAAAAGTCAGCAGCTTCTGCCCTGATATCGCAGTTGTGCTGAACCTGACTCCGGATCATCTGGAGCGTCATCATACGATGGAGGCCTACGGCGAAGCGAAGAAAAATATCTTCCGCCAACAGGGTGAGGCACAGGTTACAGTGCTGAATTACGATGATCCTATCGTGCGTACCTGGGGTGATGATACCAAGGGCCGCCTGTGCTGGTTCAGCCGTAAGGAAAAACTGCAGCAGGGCGTATATATGCAGGATGGTGACTTTATCATCAGCTGGGACGGCAAAGAGGAGACTGTGTGCAATATCAGCGAGCTGCATCTGTTCGGCGGTCACAATGAGGAAAACGTGCTGGCAGCCATTGCCTGCGGCTTTTTCGCCGGTGTGAGCATCAGCGATATGGCTGATGTGCTGCGTAACTTCCGCAGCATTGAGCACCGCATTGAATACGTTGCTACGATTGATGGCGTACCGTATTACAATGATTCCAAGGCTACCAACACCGATTCTACAATTAAGGCGCTGGAGGCCTTTAAGGACGGCCACATCATTTTGCTGGCAGGCGGTCACGATAAGCTGACACCGCTGGAGCCGATGATGGAACTGGTGAAGGAAAAGACGGATACCCTGATTCTGCTGGGCGCAGCCAAAGAACGCTTCCACAAGGCTGCTGTTGACTGCGGCGTGCAGAACATTGTGCTGGCCGACAGCTTTGAGGACGCAGTAGCCAAGGCGCATGCGCTGGCGCATAAGCCGCAGGTAGTGCTGCTTTCCCCGGCCTGCTCGTCCTTTGATATGTTCAAAAATTATCCGGAGCGTGGTAACTATTTTAAAAAGCTGGTACACGAGCTGGAGGGAGGTAACGTTAAGTGAAGGTAATTCTTTCCGGCGGCGGTACGGGCGGACACATTTATCCGGCCCTGACCATTGCGGACCAGATAAAAAAGCTGCAGCCTGAGGCGGAGGTAAGCTTCGTAGGCACCAGGCAGGGCTTGGAGAAGGATATCATTCCCCGCTATGGCTACAAGCTGCAGTTCATTGAGGTAGCAGGCTTTAAGCGCAGTCTGAGTTTTGACACCCTGCGCAGTGCGGCCAAGCTTTTTGCAGGCCTTTATGATGCCTACAAAATCATCAGCGACGAAAAACCTGACCTGGTGATTGGCACCGGCGGCTATGTCTGTGGTCCTGTTGTCTTTATGGCAGCGCTCAAGGGTATTCCCTGCTGTATCCAGGAGCAGAATGCGATGCCCGGTGTGACCAATAAGATTTTGTCACGCTATGTACGCAAGGTCTTTTTGGGCTATGAGGCGGGACGCAAATATTTTCACGGCAAGGCGGAGCTGGAATATACCGGCAACCCTATCCGCAGTGAAATATTGCAGCATATGCGCGAGGAGGCTATTAAAGAGCTGGGGCTGGACGCCAAAAAGAAGACGATTCTTGTCAGCGGCGGCAGTCGCGGTGCACGCACCATCAACAACGCTATGCTCGAAGCAGAGCTGGCGCTTTCCGGCAGACCGGAGGTGCAGGTGCTGCATGCAACAGGTGATGTGAACTACGAAGCCTATATGGCCGAAATCAAAAAGCGTGGCGGCGTGGCTGATAACATTATCATCAAACCGTATCTGCATAATATGCCGGTGGCGCTGGCTGCCGCAGATCTGGCAGTGTTCCGTGCCGGTGCAATCGGCCTGGCGGAGCTGATGGCGAAGGGCGTACCATCGCTTTTGGTGCCTTATCCGTATGCTACAGCAAATCACCAGGAGTTTAATGCCAGAGCGGTAGAAGCGCAGGGTGCAGCCAAGGTTATTTTGGATAAGGACCTGACTGGCGACACCGTTTTGGAATTTATCGAGCATTTATTAGTGCACGAGGAGGAATTGCAGCAAATGCAGGCGGCAGCCAAAAAGCTTGGCAGACCGCAGGCTGCAGAGGTTATAGCCAAAGAGGCTGTGGCCTTGACTAAACAATAAGGGAGGGCCTCGAGTGGCTGAAAACAAATTAGCAAACCTGCATAACATACATTTTATCGGTATCGGCGGCGCCGGCATGAGCGCAATTGCTTATGTCCTGATTAAGCGCGGCTATGATGTGAGCGGCTCCGATCTGAACGCCGGCCATATGTCGGCACATCTGGCGGAGGAGGGCGCTATGGTTTATATGGGCCATGCTGCCAGCCAGGTGGAGGATGCTGAGGCTGTAGTTATTTCTACAGCGATTCACCAGAACAATCCGGAGCTGGTGGAGGCACGCAGACGCGGTATTCCTGTGCTGCACCGCAGTGATGTGCTGGCAGCAATTATGAATGCTGACGACGGCGTGGCTGTTGCCGGTGCACATGGCAAAACTACTACCAGTGCGATGATTTCCTGCATTGCGGCCGAAAGCGGCATTGATCCGACTGTCATCATCGGCGGCGAGGTAAGCAGCCTCGGCGGCAACGCGCGTAACGGCGCAGGCCGTTTCGTAGTAGCGGAGGCAGACGAGAGTGACGGCTCCTTCCTCAAGCTGTATCCGTATCTGGCAGTAGTAACTAATATTGAAGATGACCATCTGGACCATTATGGTACAGAAGAAAATATATATCAGGCCTTTAAGCAGTTTGTTGGCAATATCAAAGAGGGCGGCAAGGCGATTCTTTGCTTTGACAATGCCAAGGTGCGCCGTCTGGCTGGCGAAACTGATAAAGAGGTCATTACCTATGGTGTTGAGGGCGAGGGTGCTGACTACATTGCCCGCGACATTTCCTATGGTGTTGACGGCACCAGCTACAAGCTTTACTACAAGGGAGAATTTGTGACTGAGGTACATCTTGTTGTTCCCGGCAGACATAATGTGCTCAATTCTATGGGTGCCTTTGCTGCTGCTCGCGAGATGGGCATTGCTACCGACCAGATTCTTGCTTCCCTGAAAAAGTTTGGCGGTGCTAAGCGTCGTTTTGAAACCAAGGGTAAGGTCAATGGTGTGTGGGTTGTTGATGATTATGCCCACCATCCGACAGAAATCGGCGTAACGCTGAAGGCTGCCAGACAGACTAAGCCTGAACGTTTGCTGTGCGTGTTCCAGCCGCATCGCTACACCCGCACCAAGCTGCTGTTCTCCGAGTTCTGCGAATGCTTTAAGGATTGCGATGAGCTGATCCTGACCGACATTTATGCAGCCAGCGAGGAAGCAATTCCCGGTGTGAGCAGCATGCATCTGGCGGAGGGCATCAAGGCAGCGACAGGTCAGGAGGTGCTGTATATCGGCAAGCTGACCAAGGCTGAAGAATATCTGGAGCGCGTTGTACGTGCCGGCGACTTGGTGATGACCATTGGTGCCGGTGATGTATTTAAAATTGGTGAAGAATTAGTTAGGGAGTTGGAAAGAAATGCAGATTAATAAGCAAGATGTTGTTGCTGTTGTTTTGGGCGGTCCTTCCTCTGAGGCCGAAATTTCGCGTGTTACCGGCGGTGCTATCGCCAATGCGCTGCGCGAAAAGGGCTATAATGCCCAAGAGCTGGAGCTGGAGCCTGCTAATCTGATTAACGAGCTGCGCGCAATGGATGCCAAGGTAGTATTTAATGCAGTGCATGGCATGTACGGCGAAGATGGCCGCCTGCAGAGCATTCTGGAGGCAGCACCGGCTGTGGTGTGCTGGCAAGCGCTGTTTCTATGGATAAATCTGCTACGAAGCGTTATCTGCAGTCTGCAGGCATTCCTACTGCACCCTGCATGATTATCAACAAGCGTGATGCAGGCGACCTGCAGGAGCTGGCAGAGAAAATTATTTCCGAGTTCGGTCTGCCTGTAGTTATCAAGGCAGCAACCCAGGGCTCCAGCATTGGCGTTGTTATTCCTAAGACTGCGGAGGAGGTTGTTCCTGCGATGGAGGAAGCCTTCAAGTATTCCGAAAACGTGCTGGCAGAAAAGTGCATCAAGGGCAAGGAGCTGACCATCTCCATTATGGAAGAAAATGGCGAGCCGAAGCCGCTGCCGGTTATCTGGATTGCACCGCATTCCGGTGCCTATGATTTCCATTCCAAATATACCAAGGGTGCTACGGACTACCATTGTCCCGCACCGTTTGATGAGGAAACTACCGCTTATATCCAGAAAATAGCTGTAGAAACCTACAAGCTGCTGGGCCTTTCCGGCGTAGCGCGTGTAGATGCAATGCTGGGTGATGCAGATGGCGTTGCTTATGTGCTCGAGGCCAACACTGTGCCTGGCATGACCGCAACCAGCCTGGTTCCGAAGGCTGCTGCTGCTGTAGGGATCAGCTTCCCAGATTTGTGTGAGAAAATTTTGCTGAGCGCTAAATAATACAGCGCTTCGCTAATGAATGAAGGAGGTGCAGCATGGATTCGTCGCAAAGCTTTCGCGAGCAGGTGCGCAGGCGCCGACGCCAAAAAATATGGCGGCTGGTAAAACTTGTGTTGTTTACGGCGGCCTCTGCTGCCGCCTGCTTCTATGGCTGGCGCTTTCTGCACAGTCCGTCCTTTGCCTTCGGCAGTGTCAGCATTCATGGCACCAGCCTGCTGACGGAGGCGGATGTTATTTCGCTCGCCGGCTGCGGCAAGGGACCGCTGAACCTGTTCAACGCCAGCACGTCGCGTGTGCGTGAAGCACTTTCGCATGATGTGCGCTTTCAAAATACGGAGGCGGCCTACCGCTTCCCGGCGACGCTGCAGGTGAGCGTTGAGGAGCGTCAGCCGGCACTTTATGTAGCCAATTCGTATCGCAGCTACCTGAAGCTGGATTACAATGGCATTGTCATCAGCGTGACGACGACCATTCCTGATGCCAAGGCACCGGTGCTTGCCGGTGTGAAGTGCGGCAATCTGTATCTTGGCGACAGGGTGGAGGATGAAGGCGTGCTGCAGATCCTGAAGTTTTTGCAGCAGCTGACGCCGGAAGCACAGCAGCGTATTGGCGAAATTGCTGTTGATAACAAGCAGGAGGTCAAGCTGCAGCTGAGCGGCTGCTTCCCGGTGCGTCTGGGTAAAGCGCAGGAGCTTGCGCAGAAGGCGCCGCTGTTTATGACAGTGTTTAATGAAATTAAAGATAAAAGTATTAAGGCTGAATATATTGATTTGACCTTTGCCAAGCCTTACATCAAGCTTCTGCCGAAGCAAGGCGCCGTTTAAAGGGATTTGACTGCATTTGCTGCAGTGATTGTCACAGTGAGGGAGAAAAAATGAAAGAAATTTTGACTATGGATTTAAAGGGCAAGCTCTTGATTGCCGTGGTATTCATGGTGTTGGGCTTTATGCTTTCGGTACAGTACAAAGCTACTGAGCGTCAGCGCTCGGTACGAATGGACCGCGTTGAGGATTTGTCTGAACGCCTGAGGTCTATGGAAAGCGAAAACAAACAGCTGCAGCTGGAGCTGGAAACCTTACGTGCAGGTGCTGCCAAGGATCCGGCAGATGAGCGCATGAAGCTGATGGCCGGAACTACTGATGTAGAGGGCACAGGCATTGAGATTTTGCTGGACGACAGCAACATTGCCAAAAAGTCTAACGAAAACCCCAATCTGTATATCATTCATGATGAGGATTTGCTGCGTGTGCTCAACGAGCTGCGTGCTGCAGGTGCGGAAGCGATTTCGCTGAACGACCAGCGCATCGTAGCGATGAGCGAGGTGCGCTGTGCAGGACCGACGATTTCGGTCAACAATGTGCGCAGTGCTCCGCCCTATGTAATCAAGGCTATCGGCGCTCCCAAAACGCTGAGCAGTGCGCTGCGTCTGCGTGGCGGTGTTGTTGAAACCTTTGAGTTCTGGGGCATTCAGGTAAAAATCAAAACGGTAGAAAAGCTGCATATCCCGGCGCTTAAATCGTCGCGCAGCTTTGAATATGCCAAAACGGTGGAAGGGAAGGAGGCAGCAAAATGATTGCATTTGCTATTGCGGGCCTTGTGCTGGGCCTGATGCTTGGTGTTTACTGTCCCTTCAGTGTGCCGCCTGAATACGCCCGCCTGCTGGCTGTAGCCGTTATGGCAGGCATGGACGCAGTGCTTGGCGGTATGCGTGCTTCGTTAGAAGGCAATTATGATGCACAGGTCTTTATATCCGGCTTTTTCATTAATGGTATTCTGGCAGCCTTTTTGTGCTATGCCGGCAACCTGATTGGTATTGATTTATATTTGGTAGCAGTCCTGATTTTTGGCATGCGTGTCTTCCAGAATATGGGCATTATACGTCGCCTGTATATGGGTAAATAGTGCTGCAGAAAAAAATTCTGCAATAAGCAGGAAAATGGCAGGCGTATGTTGAAAAGTAAACAGTGAAATTTATAGCAAAAAAGCTACCCAAAGCTAAGGGGGACGTAAAATATGTTTGATGACGTAGAAACAACCTTTGAACCATTAGCCAACATTAAGGTAATCGGTGTTGGCGGCGGCGGCAATAATGCCGTTAACCGTATGATTGATGCAGGCGTAAGCGGCGTTGAATTTATTGCTGTGAACTGCGATAAGCAGTGCCTGATGCTTTCCAAAGCAGAAAAACGCATTCAGATCGGCGAAAAGCTGACTAAGGGCCTGGGTGCAGGCGCTAATCCTGAAATCGGCGAAAAGGCTGCCGAAGAATCCCGTGACCAGATTCTGGAGGTCCTGAAGGGTGCAGATATGGTATTTGTTACTGCCGGTATGGGCGGCGGCACCGGTACCGGCGCTGCGCACGTTGTTGCAGAGTGCGCCAAGGAAATTGGTGCACTGACTGTCGGCGTTGTAACCAAACCCTTTGGCTTTGAAGGTCCTCGCCGTATGAAGCAGGCAGAAACCGGTATCGTTAACCTGAAGGAAAAGGTTGATACCCTGGTTACCATTCCTAATGACCGTTTGCTGCAGATTATTGAAAAACGCACCTCCATGCTGGAGGCATTCAAAAAGGCCGATGACGTTCTGCGTCAGGGCGTTCAGGGTATTTCCAACCTGATTGCTGTTCCTGGTCTTATTAACGTTGACTTTGCCGATGTGAAGACTGTTATGTCCAACGCAGGCAGCGCACTGATGGGCGTTGGTACTGCCAAGGGCGAAGGCGGCGGCAAGGCCGCAGCCGAAGCTGCAATCAAAAGCCCGCTCTTGGAAGCATCTATTGATGGTGCCCGCGGCGTACTGATCAACATTATCGGCGGCAAGGAGCTGTCCCTCTTTGACGTCAACGAGGCTGCTAATATTGTCAATGCAGCAGCAGATCCGAACGCTGTTGTTATCTTCGGTGCTGTTATTGACGAAAGCCTGAACGATGAAATCCGTGTTACGGTTATTGCTACCGGCTTTGAGAAAAAATCTCCGGTTACCAGAAATACTGTTGGTGGTCCGGCATCTATCAACCGCAACAACGGTGGCGTAATCAAGAGCTTCTCTGATCCTAACGAGATTCCGCCATGGCTGCGCCACTGATTGAAAGGAAGGCAGTAATATGAAGTGCCCGTATTGCTCTCACAGAGACAGCCGCGTTATCGACAGCCGCGCTGTTGAGGAAGGCTGCTCCATTCGTCGCAGACGCGAATGCCCTAATTGCGGCAAACGCTTTACCACGTATGAAAAATATGAGGAAACTCCGCTGGTTGTCAGCAAGAAGGACGGTCGCCGCGAGCTTTTTGACGGCAAAAAGCTGCTGGCAGGCTTGCTCAAGGCTTGCGAAAAACGCCCTGTTCCTTATGAAAAAATCAAAGATATTGCTGACAGCATTGAGCGTGAGCTGCGCATGAGTGCTGATGCTGAGGTTCCCAGCGCCCAGATTGGCGAGCTAGTGATGAAGCATCTGGAGCAGACGGACCAGATTGCCTACGTTCGCTTTGCTTCTGTATATCGTCAGTTTGCTGATGTACGCAACTTTATGCAGGAGCTGGAGCGCATTATGCAGAACACCAAGGAAGAAAAATAGAGGTGCAGTCGATGAAACGGTATTTGCTTCTTGCTTTGACAATTGCTATGCTGGTGGCTGGCTTCAGCAGCTCGGCGCTGGCGAAGGAAAGACTCTTTACCTTTTCCAACAACAATAACGGAGCTGTGAAAGAGGTAAATTACTATTTGGATAATGGTGCCAAGGTTGTGCTTATGGACACTGCAGCCAAGGCTACGGACAGCACAGTGATTATCACCGTTGTGCTGGAAATACCCGATGGTACTGCACCGTATCAAAAGTAAATAGCAAAATGGTGCCGCAGGCACTTATAAAAGGAGACGGCGACAGCCGTCTCTTTTGGTATAAGCAGGATATATCAGCTAAAATTTAGCTGCGAATTTAAGTGCTTTTAAGGGGGATTTCAGAATGCAGGACTTTATCATTACGCAAAAAAATAATCTCTGGTGGGGTTCATTCCCACGTTTGACGCAGGCTGGCTTTGGCAATGCCTGCAGCTGCCGCCTGCATGGTGCCAGCGCTGTCGCAGAGGGGACGCTGAATTTGGCGCTGCACGTGGGAGACGAGGCGGAGCTGGTGCTGCAGAACCGCTGCCGGTTTGCGCAGGCTTTAGTTTTGGATGCAAGCAAATTTACTACCTGCGAGCAGGTGCATGGCAGCAAGGTTGTTGTAGTTGATGAGGCTTTAGTTGGCGCCGGTGCGACAACGCTTGCGGATACGATTAAGGAGACGGATGCTTTGGTTACGAATCTGGCGAATGTACCGCTGCTGCTGTTTTTTGCTGACTGCGTGCCGCTGCTATTTGTTGATGAGCGCCAGGGCGTGTGCGCTGTAGCGCACGCCGGCTGGCGCGGTACGGTGGCGCAGATTGGTCGCAAAACAGTGGAGACGATGCAGCAAGCCTTCGGCTCCCGTCCCGCAGATATCGTTGCGGCGATTGGTCCGTCTATCGGCCAATGCTGCTACGAGGTGGACGACTTTGTACGTAGCAAGGCCGCAGGCTACGAGCAATTCTTTGCGCCACGTGACGAAAAGCCGGGAAAGTATCTGCTGGATTTGTGGGGCTATAACCGCGAGGTGCTGCTTACCGCCGGCCTTAGGGCAGAAAATATCCTTACTGCCGGCGTCTGCACAGCGCATAACCACGAAATGTTCTGCTCCTACCGCGCGGAGCAGGGCAAAACAGGACGCATGGGCGTGTGCCTGTATAGAATGTCTGACAATAAAAACGCTTAAGTGCTGCGCGTGAAAAAGACTTAGGGTTGAACGTGAGCTTAGAAGCTTAAGGTGATACGTTAAAAAATGCGTTATGCAGCGAGTCGCTGAATGCTTCAGGTAACGCGTTAAAATTTTACGAAAAGAGTGAGTGAAGATGCTGAAGGATACCTTTACATTTCAAGGACCGTTAGGGGAAATAGAGTGTGTTGTAGAACCGAATCGGAGTGAGAATAATGCTGTACTCGTTATGGCGCATGGCTTCCGCGGCAGCCGGGACAGCGGCG
>ERZ791619.444-NODE-444-length-23458-cov-9.01393_pt1 | contig 23458 bp, 18 predicted proteins | sample MGYA00510271_ERZ791619 | MGnify/ENA primary metagenome ERZ791619 (study PRJEB30046, sample SAMN00715209) | human gut metagenome | study: EMG produced TPA metagenomics assembly of the A metagenome-wide association study of gut microbiota in type 2...
TAAAATAGTCAATTTTCTTAAGAGTAATAATTGATTTTTTTAAAAAGATATGATATAATAACTTGAATAAAGTAGTATGCTAGTTTTTTAGAAGGGAGTGGGTTTTTATGTCCACTCCCTCTTTAGTAGTAAAAAATTAGAAAAGAGGTGAAACTTAAGTGGAAAAACTAGATAACCAACAAAAAATAATAGAAAAAATAGAAAAGATAGTTACACCTGTTGTAAATGAAATGGGATTATCTCTTGTGGATATTGAATACATGCAAGATGGTGGGTATTGGTATGTTAGAATTTATGTAGAAAATTTAAATGGAGAAATAACTTTAGAGGAGTGTGCTGCTATTAGTGGAAAAATCGATGAAGATGTAGATAAGCTGATAGAACAAAGATTTTTCTTAGAGGTATCTTCTCCTGGAATAGAGAGACCATTAAAGAAAATAGAGGATTTCATAAGATTTAAAGGTGAAAAAATAAAAGTTAGTTTGAAACATAAAATTAATGATAAGAAAAGTTTTGAAGGAATAATCACAGAGTGTAAAGATAATATAATCTTCTTAGAAATTGAAGAAGAAAATATTGTAGAAATTCCTTTTTCAGAAGTGAAAAAAGCAAATATTATTTATGAGTTTGATGAAATTTAATAAAAGTTTCAGGAGGGAAATCAATGAAAAGTAAAGACGCTAAAATATTTTTAGAGGCTTTGGAAGAGTTAGAAAAAGAAAAAGGTATAAGCAAAGAGAGTCTTCTTTCAACAGTTGAGCAAGCTCTATTAGCAGCTTATAAAAAGAACTATGGAGAAGAGGAGGATGTAGAAGTAGAAATTGACAGAGAAACTGGAGATGTAAAAATTTATGAAGTAAAAACTGTTGTACCTACTGAAGATTTATATGATGCTGCTATTGAAATATCTTACGATGATGCTTTAGAAATCAAAAAGAGAGTAAAAATTGGAGAAGTTATTAGAATAGAAGTAAACTGCGAAGAGTTTAGAAGAAACGCTATTCAAAATGGGAAACAAATAGTTATTCAAAAAGTAAGAGAAGCTGAAAGAGAATATATTTATGATAGATTTAAAGTAAAAGAGCATGATATTATAAATGGAATTATTAGAAGAATAGATGAAAGAAAAAATGTATTTATAGAGTTTGATGGAATTGAAGCTATTCTTCCACCAGTTGAACAATCTCCAGCAGACACTTATAGAGTAGGAGAGAGAATAAAAGTTTATTTAGCAGAGGTAGAAAAAACTAATAAATTCCCTAAAATTGTTATTTCAAGAAAGCATGAAGGATTGTTAAGAAAATTATTTGAATTAGAAATTCCAGAGATTACATCTGGACTTATAGAAATAAAAGCAGTTGCTAGAGAAGCAGGTTCTAGAGCTAAAGTTGCTGTATATTCTGCAGATCCTAATATAGATACTGTAGGAGCATGTATTGGTCAAAAAGGATTAAGAATAAAAAATATAGTTAACGAGTTAAATGGAGAAAAGATTGATATTGTAGTTTGGAAAGAGTCTGTTGAAGAATTTGTTTCAGCAGTTTTAAGTCCTGCTAAAGTAGTAAGTGTAGAAGTAGTAGAGGAGGAAAATACAGCTAGAGTAATAGTTGACAACTCACAACTTTCACTTGCAATAGGTAAAAATGGGCAAAATGCAAGACTTGCAGCAAAATTAACTGGAATGAGAGTGGATATAAAAACTGCAGACAGAGTAGAAGAAGGAGAATAGGATTGGATAGTAGTACTATTGTTCATGAAAGAACTTGTCTTATTTGCAGAGAAAAAAAGGAGAAAAAAGACCTTTTTAGACTTGTAAAACCAGGGGAAGATAGATATTACTTTGATGAAAAGCAAAAAGCTCAAAGTAGAGGATACTATGTTTGTAAATCTCATGAATGTCTGAAGAGATTATCAAAACATAAAAAAATAAAAGTGAGTACAGATGATTTAATGAAAATGTTAAATCAATTAAATAAAGGTGAAAAGGACTATTTAAATATTTTGAAAGCAATGAAGAACTCACAGGCTTTATCTTTTGGAATGAATATGGTTTTAGAAGAGATTGAACATACGCATTTTTTAGTTCTTGCAGAAGATATAAGTGAAAAAAATGAGAGAAAACTTCTAGCAAAAGCAAAAGAATTAGATATAAAATATGTGTATTTTGGAAATAAAAATCAACTTGGTGAAATCTTTGGAAAAGAAGAAGTCAGTGTAATTGCTGTAAAAAGTAAGAAGATGGCCCGTGGACTCATAGATTAACCTAAATTTAGGAGGTATCTTAATGAAAAAGAGAGTACATGAGTTAGCAAAAGAGTATGGAATGAGTAGCAAAGATTTTTTAATTTTGCTAAAAGATGAGATAAAATTAGAGACAGCAGAAAGTTTAAAGAATTTGTCTGGGTTAAGTGTTGATGATGTAGAGAGGGTAAGAAAATATTTTGAAGAGATGACTGCCCCAAAAGAAAGTGTAGAAGAAAAAGGAGTAGCTTTGAATAAAAAACTTTTAGAAGAAGACGAAATTTTTGAAGAGGAAAGAGCTTCGAAAAAATCAAAGAAAAATAAAAAAAATAATAAAAAAGAGTCATTTGATGGAAATGATGAAGAAAGAGGAAAGAAAAATAAAAAGAAAAAAGGTAGAAGAACAGATTTTGTAATGAAAACTGTTGAGGCTGCTGGTTCTGAAACAATAGAAGAAGATGGAATGAAAATAATTAAGATCAGAGGAGAGATTACTCTTGGAGATTTTGCTGAAAGATTAGGAGTAGCTAGTTCTGAGATAATTAAAAAACTTTTCTTAAAAGGACAAATGTTAACAATAAATAGTCCATTATCAATTGAAACAGTAGAAGAGATAGCTATGGACTATGATGCTTTAGTAGAGCAAGAGGAAGAAGTAGAATTAGAATTTGGAGAAAAATTTGCTCTTGAAGTTGAAGATAGAGCAGAAGATTTACAAGAGAGACCACCTGTAATAACAATTATGGGACACGTTGACCATGGAAAAACATCTTTATTAGATGCTATTAGAGCAAGTAATGTAGTAGAAGGAGAAGCTGGAGGAATTACTCAAAAAATAGGAGCTTATCAAATAGTAAAAAATGGTAAGAAAATAACTTTCGTAGATACTCCAGGACACGAAGCCTTTACAGATATGAGAGCAAGAGGAGCTCAAGTAACTGATATAGCTATATTAGTTGTAGCTGCGGATGATGGTGTAATGCCTCAAACAATAGAAGCATTATCACATGCTAAAGCAGCAAATGTACCAATAATTGTAGCTGTAAATAAGATAGATAAACCAGAAGCTAACCCAATGAGAGTAAAACAAGAGCTAATGGAGCATGGGCTTGTTTCAGTAGAATGGGGAGGAGATACTGAATTTGTAGAAGTATCTGCTAAGCAAAAATTACATTTAGATGATTTATTAGATACAATACTTATTACTGCTGAAATATTAGAGTTAAAAGCAAATCCTAAGAAAAGAGCTAAAGGGGTCGTATTAGAATCAAGACTTGACCCTAAAGTAGGACCAATAGCAGATATTTTAGTTCAAGAAGGAACTTTAAAAATTGGAGATGTTATTGTAGCTGGAGAAACTTATGGTAAAGTAAGAGCTCTATTAAATGATAAAGGTGAAAGAGTAGAGAAAGTAGAACTTTCTCAACCAGCAGAAATAATAGGATTTACACAAGTACCTCAAGCTGGAGATACTATGTATGTAATCCAAAATGAACAACATGCAAAAAGAATTGTAGAAGAGGTTGCTAAAGAGAGAAAATTAGCTGAAACAAGTAAGAAGACTATAACTCTTGAATCTCTATCAGAACAATTTGATCATGAAAACTTAAAAGAGTTAAATCTTGTATTAAGAGCTGATTCTAGAGGTTCAGTAGATGCATTAAGAGAATCATTATTAAAATTATCTACAAGTGAAGTTGCAGTAAATATTATTCAAGCTGCTTCTGGAGCAATTACTGAAAGTGACGTAAAGCTAGCAGAAGTATCAAATGCAATTATCATAGGATTTAATGTAAGACCTACAACTAAAGCTATAAAAGAAGCTGAAGTTAATGGAGTAGAGATTAGAACATCTAATATAATTTATCATATTACTGAAGATATAGAGAAAGCATTAACTGGTATGTTAGATCCAGAGTATAAAGAGATATATCTAGGAAGAATTGAGATTAAAAAAGTGTTTAAAGTTTCTAAGATTGGAAATGTAGCTGGATGTATTGTTGTAGATGGAAAAGTTAGAAATGATTCAAATATCAGACTTCTTAGAAATGGTGTTGTAATGTATGAAGGAAAACTTGCATCACTTAAGAGATTTAAAGATGATGCCAAAGAAGTTGTAGTAGGACAAGAGTGTGGACTTGGAATTGAGAACTTCAATGATATCAAAGAAGGAGATATAGTAGAAGCTTTTGAAATGCAAGAAGTAAAAAGAACTCTAAAATAATCTAAAAGATATGAAGGAGTGATTATTTTATGAAAAGACAAAGATTAGCAGGAATAGAAAAAGAGATGAGTAGAGTAATATCTCAAGTTCTATTTGAAGAGATAAAAAACCCTAAAATAAGAGGATTAGTTTCTGTTACAAATATAAGAGTAACAGAAGATCTAAAATTTGCAGACGTATATTTTAGTATTATGTCTGGACAAATGAATGGAGAAAAAGCTGTTGATAAGGAAACAGTATTAGAAGGACTTAATCAGATAAAAGGGTATCTAAGAAAAAGAGTAGCTGAAGAAATAGAGATAAGATATATACCAGAAATAAGAGTAAAACTAGATGATTCTATTGAGCATGCAATAAAAATATCAAAACTTTTAAATGATTTAAAAGGATAGTGATATGATGCAATGGGAATATAGTTCACTACCTCAGTCTCTAATTGATACCAAGGCTATACAATGGAATAAAGACAAACTACTAACTACCTTATTATTGAACAGAGGATTTTCAGATGAGAAGAGTGTCAATGAATTTATAAACCCTGAGATTTCTGATTTTAGAAATCCTTTTAAATTTGAAAAAATGGCTAGTGTGGTAGATAAAATATTAGCAAAAAAAGAAAAAAATGAAAAAATCTTTATCTATGGAGATTACGATGTTGATGGTATCACTGCAGCAGTTTTTTTGGTTAAGGTATTTAGTGAAATAGGAATAGATGTAGATTACTATATCCCTAATAGAATGGAAGAAGGATATGGCTTAGACAAGAAAGCTATAGATTTCATGAAAAAAAGAAACTGTAAATTAGTAATCACAGTGGATACTGGAGTAAATTCCATCGAAGATGTAAAATATGCTGAAAGTTTAGGAATAGAAGTAATAGTAACTGACCATCATAAATCTACAAAAGATAAAGAAGATGAAGAGTTACTATTATTAAATCCCAAACTTAGTGATACATATGAGTTTAAATATTTATCTGGAGCAGGAGTTGCCTTAAAAGTAGCACAAGGTGTATATGAAAAATTAAATGCTGACATGGGTAAACTATATCAATATATGGATATAGTGATGATAGGTACAGTTGCTGATGTAGTTCCTATGGTAGATGAAAATAGAATAATAATAAAAGAGGGGTTGAAAATTTTAAGTAAAACAAAGGTAAAAGGACTTATGTATCTTTTAAAATACTTGAAATTTCAAAATAAAGAGATAAATACTACAGATGTTAGTTATTTCATCTCTCCTCTTATTAACTCCTTAGGGAGAATTGGTGTATCTAAAATGGGAGCTGACTTCTTTTTAAAAAATGATGAATTTGAGATATATAATATCATTGAAGAGATGAAAAAATCTAATAAAAAAAGAAGAGAGTTAGAAAAAGCTATATATGAAGAAGCGGACCATAAAATAAAAAAGATGGATAAGAAAAGCCTAAAATGTGCTTTTTTATATTCAAAAAAATGGCATCCTGGAGTAATAGGTGTAGTTTCTTCAAGACTCAGTGTAAAATATAATATGCCAATAGCTTTAGTAGCTTTGAGAGATAATATTGGGAAAGCATCTTGTAGAAGTGTTAAAGGAGTTAGTGTATTTAATATTTTTCATACTATGAAGGATAAGCTTGTTCGTTTTGGTGGGCATGATTTAGCTTCAGGTTTTATAGTTAAACAAGAAAATTTAAAAGAAGTAGAAAGAATATTTAAAGAAAATATTGATGAGATAAAAGTAGAACAAGAAGAAAAAATTTTAAAAATAGATATGGAACTTCCAATTGAAAAGATAGATGAAAATTTATTTAAAGCAATGGAGAGTTTAGCACCATTTGGTTTAGATAATAATCATCCTCTTTTTATTGATAAGGATTTATCGTTTGATTATATAAAAAAATTTGGTGTAAATGAAAGACACTTTAATGGTATAATCAAAAAAAATGGAAAAAATTATCATATGGTTGCTTTTGATATGGGACATAAAATAAATGAATTAGAAGCAAAAATTCAAAAGTTTGATATAGTGTATTATCCAGAAAAAGTAATATACAAAGGTGAAGAGATTATTCAAATAAGAATAAAAGATATAAAAATAAAAGATGATTTTTATGAAATTTTTACTAAATAGATTTAAGGAGGAAAAATGAAACACGAATTAAAAAAAGTTGCAAACTCTGCAGTTGAGATAAAAATTTGTCTTACTGCTGAAGAAGTAAAACCTGTAAAAGATGAGGTTTTAAAAGAATTAGCTAAGAAGGTAGAAGTACCAGGATTTAGAAAAGGGCATGTACCTGTAAGTACAGTAGAAGCTCAATTCAAAGATGCTGTAAAAGAAGAAGTAACTGATAAAGTGTTACACAAATATTACGAAGAAGTAATTAAAGCAGAAAATATCATGCCTATTAGCTATATCAATAATGTAAAAGCTAATTTAGGGGAAGAATTTGATGTTACATTTACTGTAGATGTATATCCAGAAGTAACATTAGGAGAGTACAAAGGATTAGAAGTTGAAAAAGAAACTTTTGAAATGACTCCAGAAAAATTAGATGCTGAAATTACAATGATGGTAAACAGCAAATCTAAATTAGAAGAAACAGAAGCTGGATACAAAGCTCAAATGGGAGATACAGTAGATTTAGCTTTTGAAGGATTTGTTGATGGTGTAGCTTTCGAAGGTGGAAAAGCTGATTCTCACGTTTTAAAATTAGGTTCTAAAATGTTTATAGATACTTTTGAAGAGCAATTAGTAGGATATGAAGCTGGACAAGAAGGAGAAGTAAATGTAACTTTCCCTGCTGAGTATCATGCAGCTAATTTAGCTGGAAAACCTGCTGTATTTAAAGTAAAAGTAAACAGCATTAAAAAATTAGTAACTCCTGAATTAAACGATGAGTTAGCAAAAGAGTTTGGATTCGAAAATGTTGAAGATATGAAAGCTAAAACAGAAGAAAGAATCAAAGCTAGAGAAGAAGATAGAGTAAAAAATCAGTACATTGGAAAATTATTAGATAAAGTTTCTTCAACAAGTACTGTAGAAGTACCTGTATCTATGATAGCTAATGAGGTAAGAGCTAGAATAGCTGAAATGGAACAACAATTAGCTGCTCAAGGAATAGGATTTGACATGTATATGCAAATGACTGGAATGAACAGAGCTAAATTAGAAGCTCAAATAGCTCCAATGGCAGCTGCAAAAGTAAAAGCTGATTTAATACTTGAAGCAATAGCAAAAGCTGAAGGAATAGAAGTTTCTGAAGATGAAATAAAAGAAAAAATGACTGAAATAGCTAAAATGTATGGAATGGATTTAGCTAAATTAGAAGAAGAGTTAAACAAGCACAAAAACTATGATAACTTCAAAATGACAGTTCAAGGTGAATGTTTAATGCAAAAAGCTATTGATGTAATAGTAAATAATGCAAAATAATAATTATAAAGTATAGGAAGCAGACCTCTGCTTCCTATACCATTAAAATAATATTGTGTTTTTTAAATAAATAATTGAAAAGTATGAAGGGGATTTTTGAATTATTTATTTAAGGAGGTAGATATGTATAATCCAACTGTTATAGAAAATAATGGTAGGTCAGAAAGAGCCTACGATATATATTCAAGATTATTAAAAGATAGAATAATATTTTTAGGTACAGAGATAGATGACAATGTTGCCAATGCAATAGTAGCTCAACTTTTATTTTTAGAGGCAGAAGACCCAGAAAAAGATATAATAATGTACATAAATAGTCCTGGAGGAGTAGTAACTGCAGGAATGGCTATATATGATACTATGAACTATATCAAACCAGATGTACAAACAGTATGTATAGGACAAGCTGCTAGTATGGGAGCTCTTCTTTTATCAGCTGGAGCAAAGGGAAAAAGATTTGCTTTAGAGCACTCTAGAATAATGATACATCAACCATTAGGTGGAGCTAGAGGACAAGCTACTGATATAGAGATACAAGCTAAAGAGATTTTAAGAATGAAAGAGATGTTGTCTCAAATTTTAGCTAATGTAAGTGGAAAATCTGTTGAAGAGATTTTAAGAGATACAGAGAGAGATAATTATATGTCAGCTCAAGAAGCTGTTGAATATGGTTTAATTGACCAAGTATTTAAAAAGTAGAAAGGAGAAAAGAGATGAGTAAAAGAGCTAGATGTTCTTTCTGCGGAAGTAGTGAAAATGAGGTTTCAAAACTATTTAGTGGAATAGATGGAGCACTTATATGTGATAGATGTATAGAGAGTTGCTATGATATATTAGAGTTATCAAAGGAGCATATAAAATCTGCTTTACCTGCTGAATTATCAGAAGAAACTTTACTTACACCAAAAGAGATAAAAGAAAAATTAGATGAGTATGTAATAGGGCAAGATGAAACTAAAAAAATTCTTGCAGTTGCTGTGTATAATCATTATAAAAGAATATTAGATAATGCAGAAAGAACTGATGAAAATAGTGTAGAGTTACAAAAATCAAATGTATTATTAATAGGACCAACTGGTTCTGGAAAAACTCTTCTTGCACAAACTTTAGCAAGAAGTTTAAAGGTTCCTTTTGCAATAGCTGATGCTACAACATTAACAGAAGCTGGATATGTAGGAGACGACGTAGAAAATGTATTAGTAAGACTTTTACAAGCAGCAGAATATGATGTTGAAGCAGCAGAAAAAGGAATCATATATATAGATGAAATAGATAAGATAGCTAGAAAATCTGAAAATGTATCTATAACAAGAGATGTTTCTGGAGAGGGAGTTCAACAAGCTTTATTAAAAATAATAGAGGGAACTAAATCACAAGTTCCTCCTCAAGGTGGAAGAAAACATCCTAACCAAGAGCTTATAGAGATAGATACAAGCAATATCCTATTTATAGTAGGTGGAGCATTTGAAGGACTTGAAAAAGTTATCAAATCTAGAACAAATAAAAAAGTAATAGGATTTGGAGCAGAGATATCTAAAGAGAAAGAGGAAAGAGTAGGAGAGGTATTTGCTAAAGTTTTACCAGAGGATTTAGTAAGACAAGGGATTATACCTGAGCTTGTAGGAAGATTACCTATAATAACTACACTTCAAGATTTAGATGAAGAAGCTTTAATTAAAATTTTAACAGAGCCAAAAAATGCAATTGTAAAACAATATAAAAAACTGTTTGATATAGAGGGAGTAGAATTAGAATTTACTCCAGAAGCATTGAAAAAAATAGCTAAGCTTGCTTTAGAAAGAAGAATAGGTGCTAGAGGACTTAGAGCTATAATAGAGCAAACTATGTTAGAGTTAATGTATGAAGTACCTTCTGATGAGAGTATTCACAAAGTAGTGATAGGAGAGGAAGCTGTTCTTGATTCAAGTAAAGCTATTATAGAAAAAGAATAGATGGAGGGACAACTAATGAGTAAAACATTCTTTTTACCTACTAGGGATTTAATTATATTCCCAGGGATAGTAACCCCTCTTTATGTAGGTAGATTAAAAAGTATAAATACTTTAGAGGCAGCAGTTAGTACAAAGGGAAAGCTTGTATTAGGAATGCAAATAGATGCTTCTAAAGAGGAACCAAATTTAGAAAAGGATATACATAAAATTGGTGTTGTGGCAAATATTTTACAAATAGTAAAGATGCCAAATAATAATATCAAAGTTCTAGTAGAAGCTGAGGATAGAGTAGAGATAGAATCAGCAGAAGTAGAAGATGAGATGTATAAAGCTGAGTACAAAGTATTAAAATGTACAAATGGAAGTACTAAAGAAGCTGAAGCTGTATATAGAAAAGTTTTAGGAGTATTTGAAAAATATGTGGGACTTACTGGAAGAGTTTCTTCAGAACTTTTAGTAAATCTTAAAGGGATAAAAAATGTTAACAATGCTTTAGATGTAGTTTCAGCAAATCTTCCTTTAAAGAGCGATAAGAAGCAAGAACTATTAGAAGTTTTAGATGTGACAGAGAGAGGATTGAAAATTCTTGAACTTTTAACTACTGAAATGGAAATAGCTTCACTAGAGAAAAAAATAGATGATAAAGTAAAATCAAAAATGAATGAAGCTCAAAAAAATTATTTTATTAAAGAGAAGATAAATGCTATGAAAGAAGAGCTTGGAGATTATTCTCAAGATGATGATATGCTTGAGCTTGTAGAGAAGATAAAAAAGACAAAGCTTCCTAAAGAGGTAAGAGCAAAAATAGATAGTGAAATGAAAAAATTATCTAAGATGCCACCTTTTTCTGCTGAAGCAACTGTTTCAAGAAACTATATTGAAACAGTAATAGAGTTACCTTGGGAAAAAACTACAAAGGATATAGTTGACTTGAAGAAAGCTAGTGAAGTTTTAGAAAGAGACCACTATGGATTGAAAGATGCTAAGAGCAAAGTTTTAGATTTCTTAGCTGTTAAGAAATTAAATCCAAATATGAAAGGAAGTATCCTTTGTCTTGCTGGACCTCCTGGAATAGGAAAGACATCTCTTGTTAAATCGATAGCTGATGCTATGGGAAGAAAATTTGTAAGAGTATCACTTGGTGGAGTGAGAGATGAGGCAGAAATAAGAGGGCATAGAAGAACTTATATAGGTTCTATGCCAGGAAAACTAATAAAGGCTATGAAAGAAGCAGGAACTAAAAATCCAGTTATCTTACTTGATGAGATAGATAAGATGTCTAATGATTACAAAGGAGACCCAGCTTCAGCTATGCTTGAGGTATTAGACCCAGAGCAAAACAGCCATTTTGAAGACCACTATGTAGATATGCCTTTTGATTTGTCAAAGGTATTCTTCGTGGCAACAGCAAATGATTTAAGAACTATATCTGCCCCTTTAAGAGATAGAATGGAGATAGTAAATATCTCTTCTTACACAGAGTTTGAAAAATTACATATAGCTAAAAAATATTTAATAAAACAAGCTAAAGAGGAGAACGGACTTAAAGATATTGAACTTTCTTTATCTGACAATGTAATTTTAAAAATTATAGATGAGTACACTAGAGAAGCAGGAGTTAGAAATTTAAAAAGAGAGATAATAACTCTATGTAGAAAAGTAGCTAGAGAAGTTGTAGAAGAGAAAAAGAAAAAAATAGTTATCAAAACAAATACTCTTGAAAAATATCTAGGAAAACCTAAGTTTAGACCAGAGAAACAAAAAGAGAAAGAACCTAAAGTTGGAGTTGTAAATGGACTTGCATGGACAGCTGTAGGAGGAGTAACTTTAGAAGTTCAAGGAGTGGCTATTCCAGGAAAAGGAGAGATATCTTTAACAGGTTCTCTAGGAAATGTTATGAAAGAATCAGCACAAGTAGCTTATACTTTTGTAAAGGCTAATATAGATAAATATAAACCTCTTCAAGAGGATTTCTTTGAGAAAAAAGCTATACACCTACACTTCCCAGAGGGAGCTACACCAAAAGATGGACCATCTGCTGGTATAACTATAACTTCTGCAATAATATCTGTACTTACTGGTAGAAAAATAAGACAAGATATAGCTATGACAGGAGAGATAAGTATTACAGGAGAAGTTTTAGCTATTGGTGGAGTAAAGGAAAAGGTTATAGGAGCTCACAGAGCTGGTATTAGAGAGGTAATCTTACCAGAAGATAATAGAATTGATAAAGATGAAATTCCAGCAGAGATAGCAAAAGAGATGAAGATACATTTTGCTACTACTTACGAAGATGTAGAGAAGCTAGTTTTTGCTGAATAGTGAGAGTGATAAATTATGAAGATAAAACAAGCTGAATTTGTAAAATCTGCAGTATATGAGAAAGATTATCCAATGGAGTTAAAAAATATAGAATTCGCCTTTGTAGGACGTTCTAATGTTGGAAAATCTTCTCTTATAAATAGTATTACTGGAAGAAAAAAATTAGCAAAGACAAGTAAAACTCCAGGGAGAACACAGCTTATAAACTACTTTAAAGTAAATAATGAGTTCTATATAGTGGATTTACCAGGATATGGATTTGCTAAAGTACCCAAAGAGATGAAAGCTGAATGGGGAAAAACAATGGAAAGATATGTAGCAAGTGCAAGAAAAAAACTTGTATTTGTACTATTAGATATAAGAAGAATACCTAGTGAAGAGGACATGGAGATGCTTGTATGGTTAGACCATCATGACATACCATTCAAAATAATCTTTACTAAAATGGATAAGGTATCAAATAATGAGAAATTTAAATGTTTAAAGGATATAAAAAAGAAAGTGGAATTTCACAATGATGATGTGTTTTTCCACTCATCACTTAATGATACAGGAAAAGAAGATATTTTAAACTATATAGAATCTCTTTTAATAAAAGAAGAGAAGATAGAGGAGGAGTAAATGGAAGAGTTAAATAAGACATATTCTCCTAGAGAGATAGAGTCTAAATGGTACAAAATATGGGAAGATTCTAAGTATTTTGCTGGGAAAATGGAAGAAGGGAAAGAGAGCTATTCAATAGTTATACCTCCTCCAAATGTAACTGGAATCCTTCATATGGGGCACATATTAGATAACTCAATACAAGATACGTTAATAAGATATAAGAGAATGTGTGGATTTAACACTCTTTGGGTACCTGGATGTGACCATGCTGGTATAGCTACTCAAAATAAAGTTGAGAGAATGTTAGCTGAACAAGGAATAAAGAAAGAGGATTTAGGAAGAGAAAAATTCTTAGAAGAGACTTGGAAATGGAAAGAAAAATATGGTGGAATAATAACTAACCAACTTAGAAAGATAGGAGCTTCTCTTGACTGGGATAGAGAGAGATTTACTATGGATGAAGGACTTTCTAAAGCTGTTAGAAAGATATTTGTTGACCTATACAATGATGGATTAATCTATCAAGGAGAGTATATGGTAAACTGGTGTCCTAGATGTGGAACAGCTCTAGCTGATGATGAGGTAGACCATGCTGAAAAAGATGGAAATCTATGGCACTTAAAATATCCAGTAAAAGATTCAGATGAGTATATTATAATAGCTACATCAAGACCAGAAACTATGCTTGCTGACGTAGCTGTAGCTGTACATCCTGAAGATGAAAGATATAAACACTTAGTTGGTAAAAAATTAATGCTTCCATTAGTAGGAAGAGAGATTCCTGTAATAGCTGATGAATATGTTGAAATGGAATTTGGAACAGGAGCTTTAAAAATAACTCCAGCACATGATCCTAACGATTTTAACTTAGGTAAAAAATATGATCTACCTATTATAAATATGCTTACTCCAGAGGGAAATGTAGTAGATGATTATCCTAAATATGCTGGAATGGATAGATTTGAAGCTAGAAAAGCAATAGTTAAAGAGTTAGAAGAGAGTGGAGTACTTGTAAAAGTAGAAAGTTTAAAGCATAATGTAGGACACTGCTATAGATGTTCAACTGTTGTTGAGCCAAGAGTTTCTAAACAATGGTTTGTAAAAATGGAACCACTTGCTAAAAAAGCTCTTGAAGTGGTAAGAAATGGGGAAATAAAAATAATTCCTAAGAGAATGGAAAAAATTTATTTCAACTGGCTAGAAAATATAAGAGATTGGTGTATCTCTAGACAATTATGGTGGGGACATAGAATACCAGCTTGGTATGGACCAGATAACCATATGTTTGTAGCTATGACAGAAGAGGAAGCATATGCTCAAGCAAAAGCTCACTATGGAAAAGATGTAGAGTTAGTACAAGAGGAAGATGTACTAGATACTTGGTTTTCCTCTGCATTATGGCCTTTCTCAACTATGGGTTGGCCAGAAAAAACTAAAGAATTAGAAACTTTCTATCCAACTTCAACACTAGTTACAGGAGCAGATATCATATTCTTCTGGGTAGCTAGAATGATAATGTTTGGATTATATGAAATGAAAGAGATACCTTTTAAAAATGTATTCTTCCATGGAATCGTAAGAGATGAGATAGGAAGAAAGATGTCAAAATCTCTTGGAAACTCTCCAGACCCATTAAATTTAATTGAAGAGTATGGAGCAGATGCTATAAGATTCTCTATGCTTTATAACACTTCTCAAGGACAAGATGTTTATTTCTCTGAAAAACTTTTAGAAATGGGAAGAAACTTTGCTAACAAAATTTGGAACGTGGCTAGATTTGTTATCATGAACTTAGAAGGGTTTGATGTAAAATCTGTAAATAAAGATGAGTTAAAATTTGAACTTGTGGATGAGTGGATATTCTCAAGATTAAATGAAACTACTAAAGAGGTACATGATTGTCTTGATAAATTCCTACTTGATGATGCCGCTAAAGCTGTATATGAATTTTTAAGAGGAGATTTCTGTGACTGGTATGTAGAGCTTGCAAAAGTAAGATTATACAATAATGAAGAGTCTGGAAAAGAATCTAAAACAACAGCTCAATATGTATTATGGACAGTATTAGAAGCAGGATTAAAACTTTTACATCCATTTATGCCATTTATAACTGAAGAGATTTGGCAAAAGATAAAGGTAGAGGGAGAGACTATAATGTTATCTCAATTCCCAGTTGTGGATGAAGCTCAAATTAATCCAGAAGTAGTAAACTCTTTCAAATATATTCAAGGGGTAATCTCTTCTCTAAGAAATATTAAAGCTGAAATGGGAATATCTCCTGCTAAAGAAGTAAAAGTAGTTATAAAAACTTCTGATGAAAATGAGTTAAAAACTTTAGAAGATAACTATCTATTTATTACTAAGTTAGCTAAGATAGAAGAGATGACTTATGGTAAGGATGTAACTAAGCCAGAGCAAAGTGGATTTAGAGTAACTGGAAATTCAGAAGTATATATGATACTTACAGGGCTTTTAAATGTAGAAGCTGAGATTAAAAAGATAACTGAGCAAATAGAAAAAGTTCAAAAGGATTTAGATAAAGTAAATGCTAAATTGGCTGATGAAAGATTTACTTCTAAAGCTCCAGCTCATATCTTAGAAAGAGAAAAAAGAATTCAAAAAGAGTATCAAGATAAAATGGATAAATTAACTGAAAACTTAAAGAATTTTCAATAATACATTTAGAATTTAGGGAGATGAAGTAGATGAACTTAGAAGAAAAGATATTTAGAGCAGTGCTTGACTTTGAGGCTAAGGGAGATATTTACGAAGAGAAAGAAAAAGTTATACTTGGTTGTATGGCTAATGGTAGTGAAGTAGAGATGGTTAAGAAAAATCTTACTACTTTGGAGCTTATGGATATTTTAAAAGAGTATTCAAGAGAAGAGATAAACGAGGCTATAAGACGTTTAACAGAAAAGGACTTTGTAAAATCAAGAAAGGTAGCAGAAACTACTGGAACATATTTCTATGAAATTTTAAATTCTCAATGTGATTTAGAAGAGTTTTTAGAAGGATAAAAAGACAAAGAGGGCTGTTGCATTAGAATTTGCAACAGCCTAAATTTTTGAAATAATATGGGAGGGTATATGATAAAAGCTGTATTTTTTGATGTAGATGGAACTTTAGTAAGTTTTAAAACTCATCAGGTGCCTCAATCTACATTAGAAGCTATAAAAGAGCTACAAGCTAAAGGAATAAAAGTATTTGTAGCTACAGGAAGACATCCATCAATATTAAGTGAAGGAAACAATGTACATGAGATAGATTTTGATGGTTTTGTAACTTTAAATGGGCAATATTGTTTTACTAAGGATAGAGAAATTATATATGAAAATAATATCTGTAAAGAGGATATAGTATCCTTATTAGAATTTATGAAGGAGAATAAATTTCCTTGTGCTTTTGTAGAGGATAAAGATACATATATAAATTATATAGATGATGTAGTAGAAAACCTTTTAAAAAGTGTAAATGTTCCATTACCTCCAGTAGAAAATATTGAAAGAGCTATAAATGGAAAGGTATTTCAATTAAATCCATATGTAAATGTAGAATTTCAAGAAAAATTAATGAAAGTATTACCAAATTGTGAAGCTACTAGGTGGAGTCCAGCATTTATAGATGTAATACCAGCTGGTGGAGGAAAACATGTAGCTATTGAAAAAATAATGGAGTATTATGGTTATAAAAAAGATGAGATAATGGCTTTTGGTGATGGTGGAAATGATAAGACAATGCTTATGACAGCAGGTATAGGTGTTGCTATGGGAAATGCCAATGAAGATGTAAAAGAGATAGCTAATTATGTAACTACTTCAGTAGATGAGAATGGAGTATTAAATGCTCTAAAATATTTTAATATAATATAAGAGATTAATAAAAATCCAAAGCTACCAACTCCCCAACTTTAAATTTATGATAGAATATGTGATATAATCTCATTGATTATATATATAATTTTAAAGTTGGGGAGTTGGTAGCTTTGGATTTACATTACTTAAAAATATTTTATGAAGTAGCTAAGGAAAAAAGTTTTACAAAAGCTGCTAGTAAATTATATATAAACCAATCAGCAGTATCAATTCAGGTAAAAAAATTTGAAGAGATACTAAATGCCAAACTTTTTGATAGAAGTTCAAAAAAAATAAAGCTTACTTACACTGGAGAAGCTCTATATAAAATGGCAGAGGATATTTTTGATAAAGTAAAAAGAGCAGAAAAAGAGATATCAAGAATCATAGATTTAGATAGAGCAAAAATTTCAATAGGAGCAACTTCTGTAATAGGAGAACCTCTTATTCCAAGATTGATGAAGGGATTTTCAAAAGCTCATGAAGAGATAGAGTATGAACTTACAATTGGAGATAAAGGTTGGTTATTAAAACTTTTAAAAGAGGGAGATTTAGATATCTTAATTATTGATGAAGAACATATTAATGACCCTAACTTAGAAGTAATAACTATTGAAAAAATGCCATATGTCTTAGTTAGTACAAAAGAGTATCATAGTATGGAAAGTGTGGCAAAAGATCCGCTTATAACTAGAAGAAATATTCCTAATAATAATGAGGCAATAGCTGCTATTGAGGATAAATATAGAGTTACTTTTAGTAGTAAGATAAATGTAAATGGAAGCCTAGAAGTAATAAAAGGTATGGTTAGAGAAGAGATTGGAAATGTAATTTTACCTTATTATTCTGTTCATAAAGAGATTGAAAAGGGAGAGTTTAAGGTAATATATAAGGTTAATGATGTAAAAGATGGATATCAAGCTGTAATTACAAAAGATAAGAAGAGTTTAATTCAAATAATAAAATTTATTAACTTTATACAAGACTATAAAATTCAATACTAGGAGGTGTTTATGAATTTATTGGAATCGTATAAAATAGAACTTGCTCTTTTAGAAAATTTTATAAAAGAGGAAGAGGAGAGAAGGGAAACAGAAAAAGTAGCAAAAGAGTTGGCTGATGTTTTTACAAAGGGAAATAAAGTTTTGATTTGTGGAAACGGTGGAAGTAATTGTGATGCTCTACATTTTGCTGAGGAGTTTACAGGAAGATTTAGAGGAGATAGAAAGGCATTACCTGCTATAGCTATTTCAGATTCATCACATATAACTTGTGTAGGAAATGACTATGGATTTGACTATATTTTTTCTAGAGGAGTAGAAGCCTATGGAAAAGAGGGAGATATGTTTTTTGGTATCTCTACAAGTGGAAACTCCCCAAATGTTATAAAGGCAGTAGAAGCTGCTAAAAAACTTGGAATGAAAACTTGTGTTCTATTAGGTAAAGATGGTGGAAAACTTAAGGGAATGTGTGACTATGAGTTTATAATTCCAGGAAAGACTTCAGATAGAATTCAAGAGATACATATGATGATACTTCATATTATAATTGAAGGTGTAGAGAGAATAATGTTCCCAGAGAACTATAGATAGTAAATAAAAAAGAAAATAATTTAATAAAAATAGGTAATAGAGAAAAAATTTCTATTACCTATTTTTTGTTACAAAAAATTAAGTACATTTTTTAATATAAAAGCGTACTTAATTTTAAGTTTTTATCAATATATTTAAGTTAAATTCCTTATATTTTAATTTTACCACAATTTTTTCTTAAATTTTATGTAAAAAAAGCTTAACAATATTATAAAAATACGTTTTTATATTAAAAAATGTAGATTAATAGGGGGGGATTAATATGAAAGATAATGTTGAAAAAAGTTTAAAAAGATGGTTAAAAAATAAAGTAAAAGTAACAATGGCATTGGTAACAGTATTTTTAATAACTGGTAGTATTGGATATGGTGAGGATTATATAATTGATGAGAATTCTGAAAATCAAGGAATTGAAGGAATAAAATTAAATACACAAGATGAAGAAATAAAAGATAAAAAAAATATTAAAATTTCAGTAGAATCTATTATAAAAGATGGAAGTGGTAGTGCAACAGGTATACAAATGTTTGGAAATTCTAATTTAACACTTCAAGCAGATAATGAAATTATAGTTGAAGCAAAAGGGACTTCTGAAAATAATAAAGAAAGTAGTGCAACAGGTATACAAATTGCTAGTTATAATACTTCATCAACTGTAAATATAAATGGAGGAAATAAAGTTGAAATAAAGGCTTCTTCAGATTCACATGATGCTTATGCAATGTATTTTCATTCTGGTGAAGTGATAGTTGAATCTAAGAATATTTATTTAGAAAGTATAGGAAGTAGTAAAAACGATAATTATAGTGCTATAATTGATAGTGTTGATACAAATATAAACTTAACTACAACAGAAGGGAATATTATATTAAATGGTGAATCAAAAACAGGTAAAATGATAGGAATAAAATCAAATGTTATGTTTGATAATCAAGAAAAAAAAGAGATAAATTTAAATTCTAGTAATGATATAATAATGACTATTAAAGGAAAAGAAAAAGTTTATGGCTTAGAAAATGATAGTGAAAATAGTAGTATAATTTTGAGTGGGAAAAATATAGAGCTTTCTGTAGAGTCTTTTGATGAGACAAAATCAGATTATAATGCTACAGTATATTCTCAATCAGGAAAAGTAGGTTTAGAGAGTAGTAACTTAATTAAATTAGCTTCAAATTCTGAAAATAATATGAGTTATGGGGTATTTTCATCTGGAGGAAATTCCAAAATAGAAGTGGAAGGAAAAGAAGGAATAAAAATAAAATCAGAAAGTAAGAATAATTATACTTATGGAGTTCATGGTGAATATGGAAGTATTAATGATTTAAATTCTTCTAATGGAAAAATTAAAATAAAAACTTTTTCTGAAAATAATATGAGTTTTGCTGTAGATAGTTATAATTCAACGAATATTTTAAAGTCAAGTGATGATATAGTTTTAAAAGCAAAATCAATAAACTCAACAAGTTCTGGAATATATTCAAGAGGAGTAGCAGGTATTTCCGACACTAAAATAACATCAGATAAAAATGTAATAATTAAAAGTGAAGGGAATAAAGGAATGAATTATGGAATTTATTCTTATATTGGTTCTGAAGAAGGTAAGGAAGCAAATTCTAAATTATCAATAGATGCAGGGGAAAATATTTTAATTAGTTCATCAATGGAAGATGGAGTAATTTCATATGGAGCTCAACTTGTAGGTGATATTAGTTTGAAGACTGCTGATAATGGAATAGGAGTAATTCAAATAACTTCATTTGCCAATACAGGACATTCTACTGGAATTTATTCTGGGTATAATAAAGCAAATGGAAGTAATAATATAAAATTAGATGCTTCTAATATAATTATTAATAGTAAAGCTAATAAAAAAGGACTATCTCGTGCAATATTAGCTCAAGAAGAAGGACTTTCATTAATTTCAGATAATGGAATTTATCTTTCATCAATAAGTAATGAAAATCAAAGTTTTGGAATACATGCACAAGCAGGAAGTAGTACAACAATGGAAGGAGATAACTTATATATATATGCAAAAGGAAATGATATTTCAGTTCCAGATAATTTTGAATATGAAGGAAATAATTTTACAGTAAGTAAATTATTCAATGCTACTCAAGGAATAAGATTAGAAGGTGGAGCAATTCTTGACTTAGCAGGAGTTAAAAATATGAGTATAACTTCTAGTGATATAGCAGTTACAGCAAATAATTCTAATTTTATATTTAATGGAACAAGTTATTTTGAAGGAAATGATTATTTAGTTCAAAACTATACAAATGATCATCTTTTAGTAAGACCAGTAATTCAAGCAATAGATAATGGAAAGATAAATTTATCAGGAGATACTACTGTAATAAGTAATACAGGACATGATGGAGAAACAGATAATGTAAGAATTAATAATGTTGGAATTTATTCACAAGGTCATACAGATAAAGGTGTAACAGGAGAATCAGTTGTTAATATAGAAGGTAAATTGACTGTAATATCAGGTAATGATATTCTTAAAGAAAAGTATCCTGATATAACAGAACTTCCTGAATTACAAAATCTTACAGCAGATGAAATAAAAGAATTGATTTCCAATACAGATATTCATTAATGGCTACAGCTGGAGGAGTAATTAATATAAATTCTAATGATAATGTCTTTCTAATAGGAGATATTCTTGCTGGTAAAGAAAATTCACTAATATCCGTAAAAGGTGGAAATGGAAATCCTAACTCAATGATAGTAGTTGGTGAAGTTCTTGCTGCTAATGGAGGATTTGTAGGTTTAGATATGTCTAATGGAGGATACTTTGTTGGAAGAGCAGATGACTATTTTAGAATAGAAGAATTTAAAGATACAGATTTCCGTAATAATAAATTCTCTGGAGATATAGAAAAGGGAGGAGAAATAGGACTAAGATTAGGAAACGGAGCTGTATGGAATGCAATAGGGCAAAGTTATGTTACTCATCTTGATTTTACTGAAGGTGGAGGAACAGTAGATTTAACATATGAAGGAAATGCCTTGAGAATAAAAAATCTTTCTGGTGAGGGAACATTTAATATAACATTAGATTCAGAAGATAAAAAAGCAGGAAATATGTTATATATTTATAATGTAGGAAGCGGTGTGCCAGAACCATTGTCTTTACTTAATAATGATTTAGGAAATTCAGAGAATGAAATTTTAACTCAAACAGTAAATCTAACTGATAGTGTATTAAAATTACAACCAGGAGAAAAATTACGTTTTGCTACATTAGGAGAAGATGCTACTGGTAAAGTTCAATTTGTTGCTAATGAAGTAAAAGAAAAAGGAATTAATAATGTAAGCTATAATACAGAAAATTCAGCTTACGATGAAAATGATGAAGAAAATATTTTATATAATGGAAGTGAAGCTAATAATAATAAACCAGGAAATGATTTAATAAATAATAGTGAAGAAACAGGATTTAATGCAACAGAAAACTGGTACTTAACAAGAGGAGAAGAAAATATCAATGATGGTGGTAAAACTATCTTAGAAATGTCAAGAGCTAATTATGCAGGTGCTGTATACTTAGATAACCTAAATAAACGTCTAGGAGATATGTCTTTTGTTGATGGAAAAGAAGGAATCTGGGTAAGATTGAGAAATGACAGAGTTGGAGAAGATAGCGAATATAGACTACATAACTATATGACTCAATTAGGATATGATAAACCTTATCCAATGGAAGAGGGAAAAGGAACAGAGTACAGAGGAATCACTTTAGAAATAACAAAAGGAGATATGGATTATAAGAATATCAATGGAGATGCTAATATAGACCGTCAAGCATTATGGTTATATGATACAAATGTATATAACAATGGATTCTACAGTGATTATGTATTTAGAGCAGGAAGAATGGAAAGTGAATTTGATATCTATGGAAGAGAAACAGGAGTAAAAGTAGAAGGAAATTATAAAAACCTATTCTTAGGAGCAAGTGCAGAGTATGGATATAGAATGAATTTAAGTGAAAAATCATACTTTGAACCACAAGTACAATTACAATATACATACATAGATGGAACAGATTATACAACAAACCAAGATACTAAAGTAAAATTAGATGAAATCCATAGCTTAATAGGACGTGCAGGATTTAGATTAGGACATGATTTTTATAATGAAGAAGGAAGAAAAACAACAACTATATATGCAAAAGCTGATGTAAACCATGAATTCTTAGGAGAACAAAGAGTTGATGCAAGAGACTTAACAGGTTCATTAGCAGAAGAGTATAGAAAATATGAAAATGATGGAACATGGTATGATATTGGAATGGGAGCATCAAAAGATATAACACCAGACTTTAATGTATATATGGACGTAGAAAGACAAATAGGAAGAACAAGAGATGACCAAAGTTGGCAATTTAATTTAGGATTTAGATATAGATTTAACGAGATAAAAGATTTAAATCCAGTTGTAATGTTATCTAGTTTTTCTTTAAAAGGAGATAATTATTTTGAATTTGATAAATCTGAATTGAACTCTGAAGGAAAAGCAGTAGTTAAGAAAATTTCTACTGAATTAAATAAAAATGATGTAGTAGGAGTTTTAAATATAGAAGGACATACTGATTCAAAAGGAACAAAAGAATACAATCAAAATTTATCTGAAAAAAGAGCAAAATCTACTGAAAATGAGTTTAAAAAAAATATAACTAATAGTAAAATTCAATATGAAGTTAAAGGGTATGGAGAGGAAAGACCAATAGCAGATAATAATACAGAAGAAGGAAGAGCAAAAAATAGAAGAGTAGAGATTAAATTTGAAGGAACACAAGAAAAATAAATAAGTTCAAATATGTTTAAAGAGGTTATTAAAAAATAACCTCTTTAAACTATCTTTTTTTAGATAGGAGTGATGAATATGAAAAAATATTTATTGCTAGGAAGTATTATACTATTACTAATAACAGGGTGTAGTAATATTACACCAAAGGTAGAATTAACTCCGACAGAAATAACCAAGTTAAATGGAGATAGTAATAAAGGAGCTGAACTTTTAATAAGAAAAGCAATATTAAATGATATGACAAAATATAACTACACATTAGAGGAAAAAGAGGCTTTAAAAGAAAATAAGGAAAATTTAGAAATAGAATTTTATATGAATAGATTAGCAGTGAAAAAAGTAAATGTATCTGATGAAGAGGTTTTAGCAATATATAATGCAAATAAAGATAAATTAAAAGATATAAAAATGGAAATAGCATTG
>ERZ791619.445-NODE-445-length-23456-cov-3.16563_pt1 | contig 23456 bp, 44 predicted proteins | sample MGYA00510271_ERZ791619 | MGnify/ENA primary metagenome ERZ791619 (study PRJEB30046, sample SAMN00715209) | human gut metagenome | study: EMG produced TPA metagenomics assembly of the A metagenome-wide association study of gut microbiota in type 2...
CCCGCTCCAAAAGCAAGCTGAGTGATCACGAAGTCGCGCATCTGCATGAAGTCCTGCAAAGACAGCTTGCCGATCTGAGACTCGGTCAAGCCGCTGATTCGCGTGATGTAAGCGCTCAGAACCTTGGTTTCTTCGAGCATTCGACGGCGGCCTTCCGCATCGATCATCGGGGCCATCACGGGCCCCAGTCGGATGTAGTCGCCCGTCTCGAGGTCACGCAGAGTAACCTCGGACATTCCGTCGATTTCCTTGGCAAGTTTGATCGTCAATGCCATCTCTTAGCTCCACTGACCGGACTTGCCGGCAAAGTCAAAGGATGCTTCACCTGCTTCGGACACCGTCGGTGTGCCGCGGACAAAAGCGTTGGAAAGCGTGAACACGCGGCCGTTTGCCAGTTCAACACGGATGGTCATTGCCGTGGAGTTACAGATCCGCTCGAAATCGGTTTCGTCCGTGATCTGAACCGTGCATTGCATGTACGGCGCGATGGTCTGCTCGTCGTAGCCGACGACTTCGTCGCCGACCACGATGTCGGTGCGGTTCTTGGTGGAAAGCGGGATCGTGAAGGATCCCTTGGCAGGGATCGTGGTCCCGTCGACCGTCACATAGGCGGTGCCAGACTGACGTCGAAAAGTCATGGTTTATCTCCTCAATACTGCTGGCGGAACTGGACAAGCATCGCAAAGATGCGTAGCTGATTGATCAAGTCAGGCGGGAAGAGAACATCTAGGCGATCTGGATCCGTGGCATTGCGCTCGACCACGATGTACTTTTTGAACGCATCCATGTTCTCGACCAAGCCCGCTTCCATCAATTCGGAATAAGCCGCGATGAGCTCGGACTTGATGATTGAAGGCGTCACGATTGCCTGTCCTTCACCGAAGGTTGTTCCATCATCTGCGAGCTTGTGGCGACCGTATTTCGATGTAACTCGAGTGCGCAGGAAGCGGACGATGTACCCCAGCGTGTGTAGGGTTTCAGCATTCATGTAAGAGTTGTCTGAGGCTCCGTATGCGTTTTGCACATATGTCGTGACTGCTCGCTCGATCTGCGTGTTGCTTGCGGTGTCACAGAAAGTAGCCACACCAGAAGCCAAGAGATTCTCTCGTTCGGTATGCGAGATGCGATCACCCACTCGCGGCGCAGAGATACCGGTCAGCACAAGCGTCTGGAAGGGGCGAGCGGGGTCGGCCTTTACCGAAACGGCAATTTGGCCAACTGCCGCACCAAGTCGATCGAAGCCGAAGTTCGGATCCTTTTCTGAGACCGCGAAAACCGTCAAATGCGGATCGTTTTGAGTTTTGCCGAGGTCGAGCATGTCCGATGTTTTAGCTCGCATAACGCTGTAGACATGGCCGTATAGCTGCATGTTGTACGCCCAGCGTTCGGTCATGGCGGCCTTAGCAGCATCCAGACTTGTTTTGTCGGAATAGGGGAGCGCGATGAACTCGAAGGGCTCTTCCTTCAAAGCCGCAAAAGCTTCTTCGATGTCCGGGACACCGGTTCCGGCAGTGCCGTCTGCAACTGCCACGCTCACGCCTGCCGGCAATTCCTGCCCATTGGCTGCGCCCAGAAGATTGACATTGATCGTCAGGTCGTTACCGATCACACCCTTGTGCTTGGACGTAACCGTCACCACACCAAGCGCAGCTTGAGCAGTCACGGGCAAATCGACGTCCGCATTGATCGCGGCCGCGATGTGACCAGCGATGTCAGACTCGGCTTCGCTTGCCTCGACGCCAACCTGAACGAGCTCATAGCCTACATAAAGGCTGATTGTGCCAGCGGCAGTAGCCGTGCCGGTAACCGTCACGGTCTTGGTCGCAGCAACACCGCTTGCCGGATCCGCTAGCGGCATCACGTACAGCATGCCGGTCGAATCCTGAGTGCGGTAAGCCGTCACCATTCGATGCAGGATCGAGCCATGGCCGAAGAGCTCGGCGGCCTGCTCGGCAGAGGAGACATAAGTCAACTCGCCTGCAGTGGCCTTGCCTGTCGTCAGCATCGGTCCCATGATCAACGCCTGCATGTCATCGACCGTGGTGTTCGCGGCCGAGTTGTCCACTTCCGCGTAGAAGAGAGGCGTGTAGCTCTTCTGCGGGATCGTGTTGAAAGAAATCGCCATGAGTGTCTCCGGCTATAAAAAAAGGCGCTCTCAGGCGCCTTGGGTTTCGATTTTAATTCTGGCCTCCGGTGTGCCGTCCGGCTTGTGCTCTCGAGGCCCGATCTCGTCGACGTCGATGTCGACGCCTTTGAAAGGCCCCATCCGTTCGTAGGCCACCTGCTGCCAGGTGTCATCCTTCTGGACGGTCGTGAAGGTCTTGAATTGATAGCTGTAGATCAAACGGTCGCGTGTCAGCGTCACCAATGATCCACCTGTGTACTCGATCTTGTCGTGAGCCGCGTCCGGGCACCACCGAAGCAAAGCCTTGAAAAGCTCTGCTCTGAGATCGTCAAGCTGATCGGCTGCTTCTTGGCCTCGCTCTGGGTCGTTGTTTTTGAGGATCAGGACAACAGCAAAGTATTCTGTTATCTCTTGATAGCACTCATTTCCCATGTCTTCGAGGATTTCACCGTCCTCGTCCAGACGGACCACATACGCAGCCGGGAGTTTTCCCTGCGAAATCACCTTCTCGAGATCGTCGGTCAATGCGCCCGCCACTTGCGTAAAGCTCGGGCACTCAGCCAGAATCTGAGCAATGATTGGTGCCAACTTCATTTTGCAAACATCCCTTTGAGCGCGGCGTTAAGGCCTTCCATCACCACATCCATCGCACCGCTCTCGTGCTCGATTGCGGCGTCCGCGATGTAGTCTCGGCGAGGTTCAATACGCCAGGCGCTCAATTTCTGACCTTTCCTTCGACGCTTGACACCGAATCGAAGGAACGCCGGATAAAACTTCCAACGGTCTTTTTCGATTCGATCACCGGTATCCGGAACGTCCTGAAACACCTTAAAGCCGTATCCCGATTTGAAGTACCGTACTTTGATGGCCTTTACCGTCGCGCCGGTCTGCTTTCCTGGATATTCACCTCGACTCGAAACGCGTTCTTCGCTCGCCTTCTTGCGTGCGCTCTTTCGGATCGCTCTGGCGATGCGAGACAGGTACGGCCGGAAAGCCTTTTTGTCGATGTCGACGCGCTTGATCTCAAGATCTTCAAGAGAGAACTTCGCAACCTGTGATCCGATCGTCATGCGTCCTCCTCGACGCGACACACGTCTATGACCGTAAAGCGTTTTGCGCCTTCCAGATCCGAAGTTCTCAGAATCTGATAGCGAACGCCTTCGATCTCGATGCACACTCGACCGGTTAACGTCTCAGGCCTGATCGCACTGGTGCGACGAATTGTGATCCGATGCGTCACGCCGGTCTCGAGCTGTTGCTGTCCGAACCAGTATGTCAGCGCGCCAACCGGTTCGAGTTTCGCCCAAACTGTTGCGATCGGCTCGTAGATTTCCTTGAGCGTGACCCCGTCCTGAACGGATGTCCAAGACAGGATGGTGGCTCTTCGGTTCAGAACACCCGGATCAGTCAGCATCTTCCGTACTCCAATCGATGTATCGGTCAAAAGCCATCTGTCGCATCACGCGATCGCGCAGCTCGACATCCGTGGCCGTTCGGTTCTCATACCAATAGGCGATGATCACGCAGACGGCCATGCGAAGGTCTGCCGGCACCTCATCGACGGTGGCCGCGATCGCATTCTCTTTCTCGACATCACCGACGATGGGGCGGCGAAGACGAGTCTCCGCCAAGCCTGTCGCGGCTTCGATCAGAGCCGAGATCACGCTGTCGTCATCGGATCCGTCGACTCGAAGATAGAGCTTGGCCTCATCGAGTTTTACGCAAGGTGTCGTCATGAGTGTCAGTCCCCGGTTACCCGGGGACTTCCGTCAAAAGTTAGGAACCGCTTTCCTACCCACCGGAACCGGCACCGATCGCCAGATCGCCGCCGATGAAGCAGTTGGCGCTTTCAACAGCGAATGCCATACGGGTTTCGCAACGGATCGTGTAGAGGTTCTTGGTGACGTTGTTGGCGTCCTGCTCAAACATCTCGATCACAGGAGCGGAACGTTCGTAGATCGTTGCACCCATGATGGGATCCGCGACCATGAACTTTCCTTCGGTCACTTCCGGAGATTCGACCACTCGCAGCCCCCAAGGACGGATGTCGGTACCTGCCTGCAGCGGGCTGCCCATCAGGTAGTTGCCGTTCTTGTCCTTCATGCCTCGGATGGTGTCAAAGTCCATCGGGTTGAGGAAGACGACGGACGGCGTGTAGCCGACCTTGCGCATGGTGGCGCCGCATCGACGAATCAGGTCGAGGACGTTGGAGTCTGCCGGCATGTTGTCTTCGGTGAACCCGTGGACCGTGTAGTTACCGGTCGTGAAGATGCCCGATAAGTTCTGGCCGGTTCCGTCCCCGACAATCAACTGCTTTTCAATACGGCGGTTGAGACCGTACATCATGCGATGGTTGATGTAGGCAGCCAGAGCCGGAGCGTCTTCCGCGAGCTGCTTCGTGACTCGGATGAAGTGTGCGATGGTGCGAACCGGTGCATCGGCTTCCGTGAACTCCATCTTGGATTCGGGCTTGTCACCGCCTTCAGCAGTTTCTGCTGCGGAATTGGTGAACGCCGATTCCTTGAGATAGGAGATCGAGTTCGAAGAGGTCGGAACACCAGGGAAGGCGTCCTTCACGGCGTTCGGCAGTTCGGGCTCAGCCTTGATGCCGCGGTAGTCAGCCGGCACAGAACCTGCAGGTGTCACCACCGGGGAGGCAGCAGCGAGAGTCGCCTTCGTCACCTTGCCTGCAATCAGGTCGGCATAACCGGAGCTCTGCACAAACTGCGCGCCAAGGGTCAAGGGGACTTCCTTGCCTGCGGCGACGGTCTGGGAATTCTGCTGGAGTTCCAGCATCTTTTTGCCGAGCTTGAGCTGTTCTGCGGCGAGTTCCTTGATCTGGTCTGCAAGATCAGCCGTCTGCTTTTCGTCTTCGGCGCGCTGATCGGCCAGCTCACCAAGCTTCTTCTCAATGTTCTCGGCCTGCTCAATCAGTTTTTCCATGGGATCCATAAGTCACCTCAAATGTTTTGGATACGTTCAAAGATCGCCTGCAGCTCGTTCTGAGCTTTCAGCGCGACATCCCGTCGCGTATCTGCGGCAAAGCAGGCCTTTGCCTTGGAGAGCAGCCATCCCGACTGCCGATGTGAGAGGTTCGCCACATCTTTCAAAAAAGCCTCGTTCTTTATGTTCCACATAAAACCTAATGACCTGCCGATAGGGTCTGTGTGATCCGTGCTTTGGAATCTGCCGGCGCTGTGACGATCGAGATCTCATCGAGCTTTCGAATCTTCGATAGCGACATGACTCCCTTGTCGTCCGTTTCAGTATCCGCCGCGTCAAAGTAGATCGACACCGATAACCCGTCGACCGTGCCGGCTTTCAGCGCGGCGTAAACGTCCTTGGCCTGCGCTACGCCTTGCGTGAGGACGCCTTCGACCTTGAGTCCTAGCGCGTTCTCTTCGAGCTTGTCCCAGTAACCGATCGGAACCGCCCAAGCGTCGTGGTTGAAAAACATCTTGGGCTTGGATCCGGACGCGATCACATCCGCGTATGCTCCGGCAAGGATCTTGAATCCGTAGCTGTTTACATTGTTGAAGCGCGTCGCGTACCCCTTGACTCGCCACTCATGCGAGTCGTCAAAGCTCAGTTCGACGTCTTTCAGCGAAAGGTTTACAAGTTGCTTTTTCATTGCTTCACGTCTCCGACGGGGGTCTGAGGTGCATTACTCGATGCCACCTCTCCGAGCTTGTCTAGCGGCGCCAGATTCGTCTGTGCCGTCGGCGTATCACCGCCTTCGATCGGCGGGTCGTTTTCAAGCGCTCGGACTTCGTTTCGTGTCTTAAATCCGTTCTGAACCGCTGTTGCGTAAGCGGCGTAACGGCTTTGCAAATCGCCGCGGAAGAAGGCATCAAGGTTGAACTCGATCACCACGGATCCGCTCTCAAGATGCGGCTTTCGAGCGCCTGCTCGATGCTCTTGAGCAGAGGGTTCAACGTGAACTTATGGAACCCGCTCACGATCTCTGCGATGCCGCTTCCCCAAGTCGTGGCCCCGGATGCGCCGATTAGCACCGGCGGCACACCGAACCATCGACAAATCTCTTCGACACCATACTTGCGGCTTTCAAGGAGCTGTGACTGCTCGGGCGTCAAAGCGACCTGCTGGAACTTCATGTCGGCCTCGAGCACGATCATCTTCCCGGACTCGGACTTGAAATTGCCGAGCGCCTGACCAATCAAATCATGCTGCCCCTTCTTTCGGTCCAGGACATGGTCGACTGTCAGGATGCCGCTCGGGCGCCCGAAGTTCTGGGCGTTTTGCATCGTGTACTTTTGCGTAGCCATCGCTTCCTGGACGCTTGACCCCATGAACTCCAACTTGCTGAAGCCAAGGATCCCGGTCCCGATGTCTTTGATATGCAGGACCTGATCCGGAGTGAGGTCGTAGGTCTCGCTGTTGCGCACGTACTGATAGACCAAGCGGCCCGTCTGTTTGTCTGAAAAGACGGTCATCTGATCGGACGAAAGAGGCCACAGACTGATGACATCACCGACCGAGTCACGCATGATCTGAGCATAGGCATTGCCTCGCAAAGCCCACTGCAAGATCATTGCCTGCCAGAAGTCGCTGGCGGTCATCACCGCATTGGGCTGATCGTGCAGGATCGTCCAGAGCCGTGATCCGCGATCAATCTTGCGATTGCCGCGTGAGTCTTCTTTGAACACCATTAGCGGCAAAGAACTCACAGTCCCTGCGAGCAATCGGGCGCACGCATAGACCGTAGAGATCTGTAGCGCGATGTCAGGGGACATCGGTGCCGCGACAAGACAGGAAGGCGTTTCGAGCTGCTGCCCAGACTGGTCGGACATGACGCCACCCCACCCGAAGCGACTGAAGAAGCGTCGAATGAAAGGCATTTGTTACACCACGATTATGTCGTTGATGAAGTCTTCGAAGATCCCGCCTTCGTCTCGCTCGGACAGGCACATGGCCAGTCCGTAGATGAGGGCCACGGGACCGTCGATCTTCTGCTCGTAGCGCTCCTTACGCGGATAGATATTGTCCTTTGCGTCGAGCTTTGCCACGACATTTCCCATCATCCAATCCATGGCAGGGTTCTCGTCGTGCGTAAGCTTGCCGTCTTGCACAAGCGCTTCGAGCCACTTCATCGGCTCAGATATGTTTTGGACCGTGTTCCGATACTCAACCATCGGAGCACCGTCCTCTGAAAGGTTCACAGCAAGCTGAGTAGCCTGCCAAGGGTCGTAGGCGATCGCCTGGACGTCAAAGCGTGACAAATCTTCACGGATCTCTTCTTCGATTCGTGAGAGGTCTGTCATCGCACCTCCGGTCACCGTGATCGCGCCGGTGTCTGCCCATCCCTGGTACTGCGAATTCGTACTTTTTTCGACAGCCGCTTCCGGAAGGTAAAGCTTCGTGGAAACGTAGAAGCGAGGCTTTCCGTTTTCGTCCTGCTCCTTGAAGACGATCACCTTGGCGGTCATGTCGTTTTTGGCACCAAGGTCGAGCCCGATCACGCAAGGCTTGCCGAGCATGTCATCGAGATCTCGCACGTGTCCGCAACGCTTCCATGCGACCAAGTCCATCCAGGCCGTTCCTGCAGCACACCACACATCCAAATGTTTTGTCTTGAAATTGTTGGTCGCACTGGCGATGGCCATCGCTTTCTTTTGGAGCGGAATGATTACTTCCGGCATCACGCTCACGCCCCAGTTGGGGTTGGCTTTTATGAGAGCTTCCTCGGTCGTCCAGTCGTCGTCTTCGTCGATCGTGTAGATCACGCCGAACTGGGTCTCGTCGTCGATCGTTTCATCGAGCACACCTCGGACCATCGTCCGCACTTCGTAGCAAATTCCAGACGTATCAAAGCCGGCAGTCGTGATCACCCACAAAAGGGAGTTCAAGCGCTTGCCCATAGACGTTTCGACCACGTCGTATACCGCTCGGGTCTTGTGAGCGTGAAGCTCATCGACGCATGCGAAGTGTGTGTTCAAGCCGTCCAAGGTCGAGCCTTCTGCGGACTTCGCTTGGAAGGTCGAGTTTGTCCGCGGCACATATAAAGCATTGGCCAAGACCTCCAGTCCGAAGTTTTGCCTCAGCGCTTGATTGGCCACGCACATCTGCTTGGCGTCTCCGAAAACGATCTTGGCCTGATCGCGAGTGGTCGCAAAAGAGTAGACTTCCGCGCCCGGCTCTCGATCCGCCAGAAGGCAGTAGAGGGCCACACCGGAACTCAGACAGCTTTTGCCGTTACCACGCGGCACCTCGATGTAGACACGCCGAAATCGACGGCCTCCATCAGATCGACGTCGCCAGCCGAAGATGGTCGTCAAAATCCAGACCTGCCACGGCTCGAGCTTGATCTTCTGTCCAGCCAAAGCGCCCTTGGTGTGAGTCAAGAGCTCGATGAACTTGCAGACGCGGTTCCCTTCGCTTTCCGAAAAAGCGTACAAACCATGATCCTTGTATCGTCTGCGGTCTGCCTGATTACGGCGGACCGCCTTCTTGACGAACTCGCAGGCAAGAACCTTGCCACTCAGGACATCGGCCTCGTACTTTGCCGCCACTTTGCAAAAGTTTTTAGAAGTCACCAAACTCGTTTCCTTGATCATCGTCTTTCTTCCGGACACTCACACGCGCGCGCGAGCTGGGCGTAAAGCCGAGCTCTGTTTCGCACTTGGCCAAGATCTGCTGCACTTTCACAAGCGCGTTAAAAGCAGGACTTAGATTTGGCGTCGGCTCGCCATCCTTCATGAAGACGATGTCGCCTTTCTCAACAAACTTCGCCAACTTTCGATAGAGCGCGTAGTTGCGCGCCCACCGCTCAAGCACACCTGCATCGAGCGCAGTCAAAACTCCTTCCGGCGCGCACTCGACAGCCAGTTGCCACGCCGCCCTGGCGTCCTTGGTCAGACCCACAGGAGGTTCGGTCGTGAGCGTGGCCGCCGTCATGTCGATCTGGCGGTGTCGTCGGCACGGCTGCAGAGTTCCCTGCGCCGCCTTCACGGACTCATCCTTTCGTGGTCTTGCCAAAGCTCAAAACTCCCAGTTTTGCACGCATAAAAATCGAGGGGGACGGTGCGGTTTGGAAGGGAAGACGGCTTTACTTTTTCTCCGCCCCCATCCCTCGATCGCTCAAAGAACAGCCGAAAGACGAGAAAGAACAGACTGAATCAACGTGACAGTGATTGGAATCATCGCCTCGTCAGCGTGTTGCTTGATCGCGGCCCAAACAGTCTTTGATCTCAGCGCGTCCAAAGTGTCATGTCCTGCCATCGTGAGACGTGGCATGGTTGATCCGTAGCGCCACTTGAGGTTGAACTCAACAGTGCAACCGGTAACGAGTCCAGCCTCAATGCAGAGAATCAAATGGCCGTAGAACTCATCCTCGTCCTCCTGTTGCAAGTTTTCGAGCTTGCATTCCAACTTGTCTTGTTCGACAGCTTCGAGAACCGCTTGGACTGTCTTCCAATTCCTGCGCATTAGATTCTCCACTTAATTTCATTTCATCCAAGGCTTCGTGAGGTGACTCTGCGGTTGCCAAAGCCGCCATCCTCGGTAACAGTCTTTCGACTATGGCACTCATGACATAAGGCCTGGAGGTTCCGCTCGTCGTAGAGGAGGGAGCGGTCGCCCTTGTGCGGGATGATGTGGTCGACGTCTGTCGCCATCACGATCTTTCCATTCTTGAAGCACTCTTCACAATAGGGGTGCTGCGCGATGAAACGATCTCGAAGCTTCTTCCACCTGTATGTGTACCCGCGCGTGTTCGCATTGCCTGCGATCTGCACGCGCTTCTGCTCACGCCGCTTGGCTGCCTTGGCCTTTGCCTCGGCGTCACGCCTGGCGCCTGCTTCCTTGTGGCGTTCACAGTAGCGGTCGCCTCGAGGCACAGGACTGTGACAGCCGGGGTAGGCACAAAGTGTGAACAATGGCACGACGAACCTCAAAAAAAAGCCTCGCTTACGCAGCGAGGCTCGACCTTTCCTTACCTTCCTCTGTTTCTTGCGGGTACGACAAAGCAGCCATCCGGCTGCCCTCAAAACTCACAGAAACACTGGCTTTCGAATTTGGGATACATTGTGCTGTGCTTCCAAAATTTTTTCAAACCGAATTAACACGTTTTCGATCTGCTTCTTTCCCAAGAGAAGGATTTGATCGTAGTTACGATGCCGGTACTTGAGCTTCTTGGCCGTCTTCTCGGGCGATTGCCTTGGAAGGCAGTAGTGAGCCCTTAGGGTCCACTTCGCTTGGTGGTACATGAAAGGGCTCTCGGCCAAAGACACCCAGGCACGCTCGACCAAAAGTGCATCAAGGACATCGACTTTCGGCGGCTTGGAATCCTGCTCGTCATCTCCTTCGGTTTCGTCATCCTTGCCGTACTTCTTCATAGCACGCCAGAGGTAGCTGGATCCGACAGCCGGACGATCCGCCGCCCATCGTCCCCAGTTGCGAAGGCGATCATCGAGCGCCTCACGATCGCTTTGTGACATCATTGGAGTCCACCTCCTTCCCTGCCTTGGACTTTGCCAGTCCTCCGTAGTAGTAGCCCTTGATGAACGCGGCACGCTCTTCGGCGTCGTGGATTAGGCCGGCTTGGCGTGACAAGTTCTCGCCGCGCTGTGCGGCCTGCCATCCGGCTCTATAGGCCGACTCGATCCTTTCGCTCTTCTTCATGTAGTCTCTTCTCCTCTTGCCGTCTCATAACATCTGCCACCTTCGCTTCGGCAATTGCAAGCGCAGCGAGCTCTCCCATACCTGCCTTGTCCAGGTCTGCCCTCCGTGCAAGGGAGAGCAGATTCAGGACGGTTGCAAAGTCAAGCTTGATCTGCCTGATGGACATCACTTGCCCCCAAAGAAGTCGCCGAAGATCTTCAAGGCCTCTTCAGCGGATGCGCTCTTTTGTGGTGCGACACCCTTGCCGAGGTCATCAAGACGCTTCAGCGCCTGCTTCTGCTGCGCCACGTACTGATCTCTGATAGCTACCGCGTCTTGGTATCGACCCGTGTTCTCGAGCCAGTGCAAGACGTCCAGCAGCACGTCACCATCGATCTCAATCTTGTATCTCATCCGATCACCCCAAAGACGAAGTAAAGAATCCGGAACACGGCGTAAGAGATGACACCGAAGGACAGCCATCCGATGAAGCCGTAAAAGCAGAACCAAAATCTCGTCCGGGCGGTCGGCCGTCCTTGCTCTTCCCAAATCACGCGCAAGAGCTGCATGATCGGCGCCTGGAGTACCCACAAAAAAAGATTCATTTATCCACCTTGAGTCCTAAAAGACGAGCTTCTCGCCGTTCGGCATTGCCCAGAAACCGTGTAAAGCGGTTGTAGGAAATTTCCTCATAAAAGGACCTCTGACCCACTCGCCACAGCATCTGCTCGATACGTCTCGCGTCCTCAATCGGCACCCGGACGTAGATCGTTCTCTTCTTTTCCTTCATCTCTTCTTCCTTTCGTCATCACCCCATTCGTAGAAGCACCATGTCAGTCCAGCTATCGATCCGATGAGGTACATCACCGCTTCGACAGCCTTAAGAATTGTCGAAGCGTGGCTTCCAATACATAAAAGAGAGCCCACAAGCATCGCTTCGAAACCGATGGCCAATGCCAACGCCTTGTAAAAACGACTACTCATTTGCTTCCCATCCAACGAAATGCACAAACAAATCCGTAGATCATCTCAACCACACAAAAAGACAGAACCTTTCCCGGCATAGGAATCTCCATCACGAAAGCCATGAGAATGACTGACATGCATCCAGTCAAGACCCCACCTATGATCAAGATGCATGTTTCCAGCGCGCAAAACATCGCTTTATCTACCTTGTCTGTCATTCCTATCCCAACCCTTTCTAGGGCCTCCGTGAGATGATTTCGGTGTGTGCGCCAACACATCCCAAAACCAAACCACGGAGGCAAAAGTGGACTTCATGCTTTTAATCACGGCTCTTGGCTCTATTTCGGCCATTGCCATGCTGATCCTTTATCTGGCTACGACCACAATGCCTTCCATCATTGACTTGGTATGGCGACCGGGTGAAGACCTTTATCGCCACCCGTGCACCATCCTGAGCTTCACTTACGTGTCATCGTTTCCGCGCGTCAGACTGGTATCGGTCTCGTTGCCCGGATACGAGCTCCGACCGAGGGAGAGCTCATTGGCCTTCCGCACTTCTGATCCTTCAGTCGTCGCCATCCAGCTCCCAGCAGGATTGAGCGGGTACTCTGCATCGTTCATGTTCGACTGTTTCCCGTTAAAGGGGCAGCCATTGCCTCCACAAAACCCGCAGGTTTCTTTCCGGATGCGATGGCACCGTATCTCATGGTCGCGAAAGCGTCTGCTTAAGCGTCCCAGCCAAGCGGAGTGAGCCATGCTGACTCCGCAAAGCCCAAGGAACGACAAGCAACTTACCCAATCGTTCATTTCTTCTCCTTCACCCGATTCCTTTTCAAGTGCCGGACCACTGCCTCGCGCAAGAAACTGACAGCCTCTGCCTGCTGCTGGCGGTCTTCTTCCGAAAGATCAAAGCCATCGATGCGTCGAAGCAGCGCCATGGCCTTTTCGATCTCGATCGTGATGCCTTTCGGTCCTGTCTTCTTGGGAGGGCTAGACTCCGGGTATGGCCGTTTCATCACGCACTCCCAAAGATGTCCCCGACCGCCGGAGCCTTGCGGTACGATCCGCCGATGAATTGCATGGCGTAGCTCTTTCCGTTGATGCGATCCATGACACGGTCGCCGAGCACCTCTGCGAGCGCTCTCGGCATCAAATTCGTGAGGAAGATCGTCGGTCGGTTTTCAGACAGTCGTCCGTCGATAATCTGAAAAAGGATCGACTGCTCATTTGCCGTGCCAGCCTGCACACCGATCTCATCCAGCACCAGAAGGTCGAGGTCAATGAAGCGACGTTTGGCCGCGTGTTCGCTTTCGTCAGCGTCTGCGCGCCACTGTGAACGCACATAAGAGATCACGTCCGGAACCCGGGCATAGAGTGCGGTGATGTCTGGCAGCAGGCTTCGCACTATTGAGCAGGCAAGGTGGCTTTTACCAGTCCCCGGATTACCGAAAAACAACAAGCTGTAGCCGTTGTCGCGCACACTCTTCCAGTTGCAGACATAGCGCCGGCACAGGTCCAGGTTTCGCTTCTGGTTGTCGGTTTTAGCCTCGAAGGTGTCGAACGTCTTTTCCTTGAAATCTTCCGGGATGCAGGCTCGTCCAATGGCATCCTGCAAACGTCGAATATCTGCCTCGGCCTTTGCTCGCTTAAGCGCCTCTTCGCGAGCCTCGGCATCCTTGATGCTCTTGATACGCAGACATTCTGGACAAGGTGCATCACACACTTTCTGGCCATGCACAAAAACTACGCGCCCAAGGTACTGCCCGTGCAACTGGCAGTCACGAACCTCGTCGTGCCAGCGCATCTTTCCCATCGACTGACGGTGGAGAATCGTTCCGAGTTTTTGAGGTACTTGCATTTCACTCGTTCCTATCGGTATCGGGAGCTCGCTTCCAGTTGAGCGACCCATCAGGGTTAAAAGGGTTTTCCTTCGTGTAGTACGACTCGTCAAATCGAATCTTCGGGTTGAGGTGGTCAGGGATTTGCTTCTTTGGCGGTCGAGCTGCAGGCGATCTCTGATTGTTCTGTCGCCTCACCCAAGTCATCCAAGTGCTTGACCAGCCTCGTTCAGTGCGGCGCTCACCTCGCCCTTGCCCCTCCGTCCAGTAGAACGCGAAGTCGGTAAACACAACTTCCGGGTCGAGATCCGGGCGAACCTTCACGATGTATTGCCGCCACTTGTCGGGTAACCCCTTCAGATCAAACGGGTGCTTCTGTTCTCTGATCTTGGGAGCTTTTTTCGCCGCTTTGTCCCCACAAGCTTCGTTCGCCGCCGGAGGCTGGTCCGGCTCAAGCGAAAATGACGAGTCGGCTACTGACAGATTTATCTGTTCAGTTATCTGTTCTTTGTCTGTTATGGGTAAACGTTGTTTACCCTTACCGTAAACGTCGTTTACCGTATCCGTAATCGTTGTTGACGGTAATCTTTGTTTACCGTAAACGTCGTTTACCGTAAACGTGATTTCCGAAGGGCGTGCAATGGCCTTTTTCAAGGAAATAACTCCCTTCGCCGCAAGCGATCTAAGCGTCTTTGTCACGCATTGCTTGGTATAGCCAGAACGTGAGCACAGCGTCTCCTTGTTGGAGTCATCAGAAATAATCGCCGGGTTGCATCTTCCGCTTTCGGCATTGCGGAACGACAAAGCGACCACGGCCACAAATTTTTCGGTCGGGGTCAAGTCTTGCCGCTTCAAAATCGCAAGCTGGTCCGTGAGATTTCCGAAAGCCATACGACACCTGTCGCTCAATCTTTAAAAATTGGATTGAGGACTTTTTTGGGCATTCCGGTAACACGTGCAACATCCGGCACGCGCTTGGGCGGAACGGTACCAGCGGCGAGCCAAGCCTCGACAGCCTGACGCGACACTTTGAGTTGTTCGGCCAACTGGCGACGTCCTCCCGCCGCTTCTATAGCCACAGCAACCGCATTGAAGCCGTCACAGCAAGCATTATTTGTCCGAGTGGTTGTCATTCAAACCTCCTTATGGCAAGCAATAGTAGCACGCTCAACCTAAACGAGCAATCTACACTTGCGTAGCGGCATGCAATTTTTTATTGCACACTATTGGCGCAAGGAGGAAAAAAATGAACAACATCCGCGAAGCAATGCAAGCCAGAGGCTTGACACAACAACAGGTCGCCGAGCACCTCGGCGTGTCTCGCCAAGCCGTTCAGCGTTGGTGCCAAGGGTTCCAACCATCAACGGATCGCCTTAATGCGCTTGCAACTTTTCTTGGTGTTACGGTTGGCTATCTGACGGGATCAGAGAAAGCGACAGATGTCCAGTTCGTGACCGACCTTGACGGACCTCTGCCTCGCGATGAGTATTTACGCGTTAACGTGCTTGACGTATCCGGAGCATGCGCCGGTGAGATCGAGGCGTTAGGAGAAGAGAACGCCAAGATCGTAGGAGGCGTGGATTTCTTCAAGCCTTTCCTGCGCCAACTGTGCGGTGTGACGTCGCTCAATAAGCTTGACATCATCAATACGATCGGTGATTCGATGGAGCCGACCATTTCCCGCAGCTCGTTTGCACTGATCGATCGAAATCAAAACCTACTACTTTCGGATGGTATCTATTGCTTCAGCATTGCCGGTTCAATCTTTGTAAAGCGCGTTCAAAGACGTCCAGATGGAAGCCTTAAAGTCATTTCCGACAATGCTCGGTATGACCCCTTCATCATTGAAGCGCACGATTCTGAACGGACAATCATCATCGGACGCGTGGTGTATGTTTTCAACGGAATGAGACTTTGATCTTGCGCAACTGATAGCCATAAATGGCCGCCTTCGGGCGGCTTTTTTGTTGCCTTCGTCAACCAAAAAGCAAGTGACATTTGCAATTACTTTTTGCTAGTGCTAGTATCGCTTTACACATAAAAGCAATCGTTGCTTGCGTAAAGCCAAGCAAATTACCAGTGCGAGTTAACCAATGACAACCCAACACGATGAATTGGAACTGCAGGAAAGCATCGAGCGTGACGTGGAAGCCATGAAGACCTTTCCGTATGCATGGCTCCAGAACTTTGCAGAAGGCAAAGCCGACAGCAAGGGCCGTCCAGTTACCGAAAAAGACGTCGAACTCATTGCCCGCTCACTTGGGAACCGAATCAACAGCATTCTGGACAGCGTAGAAGATCTTCGCTCTCGCACTTGCAAGGGTGAAGAGTGGAAAGCCCCGAAGCTGGTCCTCGTTCCCGCGAATGAACGAGTCGGGATCACGAAAGAGGCCGCCCGGGGCATCTGGCAGTCGCAACTGAAGCATTGCGCGCAGCCTGGAGACGATGGCTACAGGAACAAAGAGCGCCTCATCAGCCTTCTGCGCGACCTGTCAATGCTTACCGGTCAAGACATGACCTTACCGCTCGGGCAATTCCTTTCCGGCGATGGCGAAGATCATTCCTCGGATATAGGCGGCGTCGATCAGCACGCCCGACTCGCGAATTTCCTTTTCAGCCTGCTTGGAAATAGCCGAGGAGTTAAAGGAGAAGCCGAAGTTGGTCACGTTTTGTGCTCGCTCATAGATCAGCTGATTCTTCTGCTCCTTGCCAAGACCTTGACTGAAGGGCAGGGAAAGCGCACCGCTCTGAAGCCCGGCGATGACGATCTGCGCAGCAGTCTCTAAAGAAATGTCTTTTTGATCACACATAAAAGTTACCTCCGTGTGGTGATTAGAAACAGTCGGTTTCTGCACTCCCGACCCTCTAATCATCCCACGGAGACCCGAACAAGGTAGGCAGCAATGCGAATTACCAAAGAAGAACTGAACGAGGCCTTTGACCTAGCCAAGAAGGCTGGCTGGACGCAGTACGAGCTGCAGATCTTTCGATTCATCCGTGGCGAGTTCAATCGAGGAGACGTCGAGTCTTGCAAAGGCTTCTTCGAAGAGCTCTTCGATCGTTTGGATCACAAGAAAGCGGCTCTGATGGCTCTCTATTTGGAACTTTTTCCGGAGACGTTGAAATGCCCCGACTGATCCAGTGGCTCATGACCGAAGACAAGCACGGCGACTCGCCGATCTGGATCGCGGCTTCTGTGGCGACAGGCTTTGCAAGCCTCCTGTGGATCTGTGGACTGCCAACCTTCTGAGACGCCTTCTGGCTGGCGCTGCTGATCTTCCACCGCTTTTTTGGCCTCTTTGAGCGGTAGCGGCGCCAGCCACAAGACCGAGTCTTTTTTCCTGTCACCGGCAAATTTTCCCTTCAACCCATCGTATGCGCCATCTCTCGCAGCCGGTGGCAGGAAAAAGGGCTCGAGAGCACTTGAAGATGTACCCGGCTGCGGGAGGGCTCATTCCCCGACCCCGCAGTTAAAGATGGTCGATCCGCGGGTACATCGCCAAGGGTTCTCCGCCCTAAAGGAGGATCGTCGGAAGCGACGTTAAAGCCGATAGCAGGCCCCGTGAAAATGGATAGTGGGCCCGAAGGAGTGAAAGGCTCCGGACCGCTGTGACCCTGCCGAGGTGGGCAGGCTGAGTGCGAGCGCGGCACGGATCCGGATGGATACCGTTAGCGGGGGTATCGCCGCCCCGTCAGGCCTTGGCCTTTTCGAAAGAGAAGGTCCACGTGAGGCTGTTCAGTGATTAGGAATTTCCGAAGGACTGAGCGGCCTGACGTGGAACAACCCCGCACGCTGAGCCTTCGCAGACGCGACCACGGTAGTGCGCGTGCCGGCGCCGCTCTATGACCGAAGTGATGCGCAACCCGCGGGGTTTTCCTTTTTTTTTCGCAGGAGATCCAATGCAAAACATCCAACTTCTTGTCGGCCTGATCGTGATCGCCTTCATCGGGTTCCTTGCCGTCGGCATCGTCGGCGCAGGCATCTGCTTCTGGATCGATCTGGTCACCGCCATCGTGAGGTAATCATGAAAGACATAGATCCGAGACTCAAGATCATCGCCAACCACTTCGGATTTCAAGCGCAAGCCGAGAAGGCCATCGAAGAGATGGCCGAACTGATGGTCGAGATCAAACATATCGAGAAGCGGAGTGAAAACTCAGCATACGATTACGTGCGCTTCATCGAAGAACTTGCAGACGTGAAGATCATGATCGATCAGCTGGTCTACCTCGTCCGTCAGGGCGAAGAATGTGCCGACAGTTTCGACCTTCAGACCGAATACAAGATCGAGCGCACACTGCGGCGCGTCGAGGCTGAAAAGGAGGATGTATGACAACCTACCGACTTCGAAACCGAAAGCTCCAGCAGAAGCTAGACGAGCTCAGCAACGGCGCTTTTTCAGAGATGCTCAAGACGATGGGCAAGTTTTTGGCGCAAAAGCCGGCTACCCACGTCCAGCTCGGTGAAAGCCGCTTCACCGTCACGCTCTTCAAAGAGGACCTTGAGATCGCTCCGGAGTACAACCCGCACGACTGGAATATCTTTCCGGACGTCACGCCTCCAGAAGGCGTGATGATGCGGTGCATTATCAAGACACCCGGCAGAAACTTGGACGGTCCCGAGCCTGAGCTTCCGAAGATTTGTGCACGCACTTCAGGCGTTTGGGATGGACGACGATGGCAATTCTTTGGGTATGGAAGCCTTTGCGAAGGCAGCACAGTCGAGTACCGCACATGGGAGTGACCAATGCTTCGATTCCCCGAACAATATGAACGCGTGCACTTTCCGAGTGGGCGTTTGTACCGAATTCCCTTTAATGGCGTAAAGCTCACCGTGATTGCGACGCTGGACACGGATGACAACGGCATAACGTGGGAGCACGTAAGCGTTTCTCTCAAGCACCGAATTCCTACCTGGCAAGAGTTGAAGTTCATCAAGATGCTCTTCTGGGATCCGGAAGACGAAGTGCTCCAGTTCTTTCCGCCTCAATCGCAATATGTCGATGTTCACAAAAACTGCCTTCACCTATGGAGGCCGATCAACGTTGATCTACCTTGGAGGAAGAAGCTATGAGTGAGGCAAAGATCGTCTGGCACAAGTATCCGGACGAAGTGCCATCAAGATTCGACAAATTTCTCGTCACTATCCAATCGCCTACAGGGGCTATCTTCGTTGACACGCTGTTCTACAGTGACTTTGTAAAGAGCTGGATGGATTTGAACATTTTGGACCAAGTACTCGCCTGGGCTGAACTGCCCGAGCCGTTCAAAACACAGGAGACTTAAGGAATGAGGATTTATACCGAAGCAGGAGAATTTCTCGAGATCCGCACCGAGTACGACAAAGACTTAAAGCCGGAAGTGAAAATCTTGGCAAGTTCTGGCGATGGACGAACCGAAATGTGTTTTACGGCAGGGTTGAAGACCTTGCGATTGCTCATGTGTGAGATGGGGCGCGCCATCAAAACTCTAGACGTAAACGAGGAAGACAACCACAACTAACACACTTCGGCCGCCGTCCGCGATGTGTGCAAAGCGTCGAGAGACTGCAACTGCGAAGGGTACTGCGCGGGCGGTGGCCATTTTTGGAGAACAAAAAAATGGACAATGACGTTCTGATTGCGCGCTTTCAAATGTTAATCGACATGATCAATAAGGAACTGGAGAAACCGATAGACATATCGGACATTCCTGATGAAACCTACACGGAAGATGATCTCGCAAAAATGATCTCTGCAAATGTGTCCCTTCTGAACGCCGTTAAGCAGCGCCATACGGTAATCGAGCTTGTCGCAGACCGAGTCAGAGCTCGAAACAAGGGAACCCAAGCATGAAGAGCCGCCTCCGGGCGGGTTTTTTATGGACGCAAAAATGACTGAATTCGATCCAGTAAACCGACCGAGGCACTACGTTGAGCAGGCCGTTCGCTTCGAACCTATCGACATCTTGCGGTGGGCTCCTTTTGATCTTGGGAATGCGTTGAAGTACCTGATCAGAGCCGGACATAAAAACGATGCTCTGGAGGACTTGCGCAAAGCGGAGTGGTATCTCAAGTGCGCCCGAGAAAGCGCTCGAATCTCCTGCTACCCATACTCCAGCTTTATGAAGCAGTACAAGCTCATGCTGTCAAAGTTCGGCGGCATCCCCGCATGCTTGGCTGATGCTGATGACTGGGCGGAATGCCTACAAAAATTCGTCACGGCAAGAATCGAACTTCTCAAATCCGAACAGCCCTCCGAGTGAGGACTTTTTCTTTGGTCACTGACATGACAACCACCACACACGACACCGCGTGGGAGGCGCACTGCGCCCGGATGCAGCGAGGCGTCTACGGTCCCCAAGGGCGCATCAAGAAGGTGCGCGCCTTCGTGTCCAAGTATGGCGTCCTTTTGGCGTCCAGCACCATCGCCGTCCCGCTCGTTACCTATTTCGCTTACTGGAAGATCACATCCATCCTTTGAGGTACTTATGGCATCGACTGAAATCGCACAGATCGACGACAAGCAGCTGATCCAGACGCTGAAAAACTCTTTATACCCTGGCGCGGCTGACGCATCGGTGCAAATGGTTCTGGACTACTGCCGGGCCCGTCACCTGGATCCTTTCCTGCACCCTGTCCACATCGTTCCGATGAAGGACTACAAAAACAATTGCATGCGTGACGTCATCATCCCCGGGCTGAACCTCTACCGCACGCAGGCGGCCGAGAGCGGGCGTCTGGCAGGTATCTCTGAACCTGAGTTCGGCGACCCCGTCACCTTCACCTACGGCGGCAATGACATGACCGCGCCTGAGTGGTGTCGCGTCACCGTCAAGCGTCTGCTCAAGACCGGATACGTGGCCGAGTTCACAGCGGTCGAATACTTCACGGAATCGTGCGCTGTGTCCAAAGAGGGCATCCCGACGCCGATGTGGCGAAAGCGCCCCCGTGGGATGCTGGCCAAGTGTGCCGAAAGCCAGGCGCTTCGCAAAGCGTTCCCGGACATCTGCCCTGATCGCACTGCTGAAGAAGCCGAAGGCCACGACATCGATCCGGACGCGCCGGACATCGTCGATGAGAGCCAGATCCAATCGCCTGAAGAGCGCGAGCTCGCGCAGCTGGCTTTCGCAGCTGCTAATGAGGGGAGCGAAAGCTACAAGGCCTTCTGGCAGAGCCTCACGAAGGAGCAAAAGCAGCAGGTGCGCGCACTCTACCCGAAAGGTCTAAGCGAGGTGGCAAAAGAAGCCGACGCAATGGCCGCTGAAACTGAATAGGAGCAACCATGACTCAACTTGCACTAATACGCCAGGGAGGCCTTCTGGAAGACATCGATGAAGCCCTGCGCGAACTCAACCGCTGTGTCGGAATCATCGGAAAGGGCGGCACCTTGACTATCAAAATCTCCGTTAAGCCCGCCACAAAGACCAGCGGATCTTCCGTGATCGTCAGCGATGACATCAACCTCAAGACGCCGAAGATGCCGACCGCTGAGACGATCCTTTTTGCGACCGATGACGGCGATCTGTGCGAATCCGATCCCCGCCAGCGCAAGCTCAATTTCGACAAGGTAGAGACGACAGAAGAGCCGGCTGCCGAAGCAGAACGTTTCAAGAAAGTGAACTGAGGTACCAACCATGTCTGAAACCAACATCCAGAACTCCACCCCCGTCGAAGTCGCAAAGCCCTTCGCCATGAGCATCGAGGGCGTTCCGCACATCGCTGTGCCGAAAGACTTTGTGGTCAGAACGGCCGATGAGCTGCTCAAGAACCCGCCGAGAGATGCCCGGACCGTGAGAGTCATTGATGCCGACAGCTTCAAGAGCTACCTCGACATCCACAAGACCACACGAGCCGCAGTCCATGTGAACTCCAAATGGCCAGATGTCGGCTGCGACGATTGTCTGGCCTGCGGATTTTGCGACGATGCCGACAGCGTCGTGACGAGCTGGCGAGACCATCAAGTCAAACTCGATCCGCTGCTCAGCAAAGACTTTGTCGAGTGGCGCGACATCGATGGCAAATCGCTGTCGCAGGTTGAGCTGTGCCGATTCCTTGACCGCCACCTTTCCAACATCGTTCGTCCGGAAGATCAGCCCAAGGCCCCGACGTCGTCTGAAGTCCTGACCTTTGTGTCGAACTTGTCAGACGTCAAGAAGGTGGAGTTCAAGAAGTCCGTGAATTTGGACAACGGCAGAGTCCAGCTCACCTACAACGAGCTCGACGCCGACGGCGGCACGGCAAACATCTCGGTTCCGCGTGACTTCTGGGTCCAGCTGCGTCCGATCGTCGGCCGAGAAGACCGCTACAACGTTCTGGCCACCATGCGGTATCGAATCGTGGATTCGACCAAGCTGGTCTTCACGATTGAGCTTCGAGACCTGGACATCCTGCTCGAGGAGATGCGCGACGAGATGGTCAAAGAGCTCCGCGAGAAGGTCGCCCCGATCCCTGTCTTTTTGACACGCTGATATGCACTGGCTCCCTTACCCCATGTGCAAGCCGCACGTGGTCGCCACGTACATCACGACGGTCGTGAACAACCTGAACCGGTTCTACGAGGTCAAGCTGCTCTCGTGGGATGGCCGCAGGTGGGACTCGACGAAGTGGGAAAGGGTGCTGGCTTTTGTGCCGGCGCCTGTCCCGCCGCGTTACGTGCCGCCGTGGGAGAAAGATCAACGAAACCAGTCAAAAGACGAGGAAAAAGATGTCTGATGGATTCATCAAGTATTCTGCGCTGGCCGCCTTTTTTCGTATCACAGAAGACGAGATGCGAAACTGGCTGGCGACCGGCATCGCCCCGGACCACCTTCGCGTGCCGGGCCGCAGCAATGGGCCTCGACTGGCGGATCCGGAGGTCCGAGACTCGGATCTTTGTACCGCTGCGGACGTCTGCGCCTTTTATCGCATCTCTACGGAGACACTCCGGCGATGGCAAAACATCGGCAAGTTTCCGCGCCCGGACGGACCGGTTCTCGGACATTCCAAGCTTTGGCGAGTCCGAACTGCTCGAAACCCGGCTCTCAAGCTTAAGCGCCAAACGGCCTGACATACCCCGATCAAGCACTGCGCTTGGTCGGGGATTTTTTTATTTTGGAAAAACAGAATTCTGCCCATGCGGTCATCATCGGTCGCCGTTGTTCAAGAAGGTCTGAGCGTTGGTAGGCCTGCTCAACCTCGTTGCCGGTCTGGTGCTGCAACGCCTTCTCGGCAAGCACGCGATCATAGCCGTGCTCTGCGGCCCAGTCGCGAAAGGTCGAGCGCATGCCATGAATGGTGAACCCTGGCTTGAGCATATGTAGCATCTTGATCGGGGAGTCGAGAGCAATATGCCCCCGCATGCGGTAGCCGAAGAAAATGTACTCGTTCACATGCGGGAAAGTCTTGAGCCACTTGAGGACCTGCGGGCTCAGGGGGACCCGATGGGGCTCAGGGCGACCGTCCTTGCGTCGAGGGCAGATCCACACGCCGTTTTTGAAATCGATTTCCGACCATTGTGCCAGGCAAAACTCATTTGCTCGAGCTGCAGTCAAGACACAGAACATGATGGCCTTGGACACAACGCTCAGACGGCCGTTGAGGTTCTCAAAAAGATCAGGGACCTCTTTCCAGTTAAGAGCAGCGTGATGGTCGACTAGCATGATCTTTGACGGTGCGGGCAAGAACTGGTCAAGATTGCCCTGCCACTTAGCCGGATTCTCTCCCTGCATCATGCCTTGGGAAAGCGCGTAGACAAAAACGGCGCTCAAGTAACGCTGAAGATTGGCGGCAGTCTCGGTTCTGTCGAGCCAGATTGGCTGGAGAATGGCCAGGATGTCATCTCTTGTGATGGAAGAAATCGGCTTGTCGCCTAGTGACGCCATCGCGTACTTGCGGATGGTTCGCGTCCATCGAAGAGCCTGGCTTTCGGTGCGCCACTGCCGTACACGCC
>ERZ791619.446-NODE-446-length-23396-cov-3.15702_pt1 | contig 23396 bp, 20 predicted proteins | sample MGYA00510271_ERZ791619 | MGnify/ENA primary metagenome ERZ791619 (study PRJEB30046, sample SAMN00715209) | human gut metagenome | study: EMG produced TPA metagenomics assembly of the A metagenome-wide association study of gut microbiota in type 2...
AAAGGTCAAAGAGGAATTATTGTTTCTCCTCCAAAAGCAGGGAAAACAACCCTTTTAAAAGATATAGCTTTAGCTGTTAAAGAAAATAATAAAGATATACATATTTTAATTTTATTAATTGATGAAAGACCAGAAGAAGTAACGGATATTAAAGAAGCTGTTGAAGGAGATAATGTGGAAGTTCTTTATTCAACATTTGATGAAACACCAGATCGACATAAAAAAGTATCAGAAATGGTCATTGAAAGAGCAAAACGTCTTGTTGAACATGGTCAAGATGTAATGATTTTATTAGATAGTATAACACGTTTAACACGTTCTTATAATTTGATTTGTTCGCCATCAGGAAGAACACTTTCAGGAGGATTAGATCCAAACTGTCTTTATATGCCAAAGAGATTTTTTGGTGCGGCTAGAAATATGAGAGAAGGGGGAAGTTTGACGATTCTTGCAACTGCTCTTGTAGATACAGGAAGTCGTATGGATGATGTTATTTATGAAGAGTTTAAAGGAACAGGAAACATGGAACTTGTATTATCTCGTACAATGCAAGAAAAACGCATTTTTCCAGCAATCGACATAGCTAAATCTGGAACAAGAAGAGAAGATTTATTATTAAGTGAAAAAGAACTACAAGTGAACCATATGATTCATTATTCATTAAATGGGACACGTGCGAGTCAAAATTTAGATGATGCGCTTTTATTATTTAGAAATACTAAAAATAATGATGAACTTATTGAAACAATGTTAAAAAGAAAAGTAGGATAGAATTTCTATCCTTTTTAAATAGGTGTTATATGATAGAAATAAGACATGAAAAACTTAATATAGAAAAACCTTATAGATGTATTGTTGTTTCTGATATTCATAGTCATTTAGATCGTTTCAAACAGCTTTTAAAAGAAGCACGATATACTACACAAGACTATTTGATTATTGATGGAGATTTTGTAGAAAAGGGAACACAAGCCATAGAAACAGTACACTATCTTCAATATTTACAACAAAAAAGCCAAAGGGTATATGTTTTACTAGGTAATTGTGAATATGCTTTAGATGCATTGATTAATGATGATGATCTTTGTCAAGAAATGTTACATTACTTACGTAAAATTGGTAAAAGTGGAATGATTGATCAAATTGTTTCTCGAAAACATTTAGATTTGAAGAAAGAAAAACCACAAATTTTACAAAAAATTGTAAGAGAATCTTTACAAGAAGAACTTAATTATATAGCGAGTTTGCCTACTTCAATAGAAACCGATGATTTTTTATGTATTCATGCTGGGATTGAAAACAAAAATGATTGGCAAAATGCACCGCTTTCTTCATTTATCGAAAAAAGAGATTTTCAAAAAATAGGTCATTGTTTAAAAAAATATGTCATAGTAGGTCATTTGCCAACGTCAAATTTTTATCAAAGTCAAATTAAAAATGATGTTTTGATGGATTTTGATAAAAAAATAATTAGTATTGATGGCGGAACAGGGGTTAAATTTATCAGTCAATTGAATGCACTTATTATTGAAAATGATGGTAAGAATTTAACTTTTAAGAATCATTTTGTACAACCTTTACCAATCTATAGAATAAAACAAGACAAATTTGTAGAAAATAAGGAAAATCATAAGGTTTCCTGGCCAAATTTTGAAATAGAAATTTTAGAAAAAAGAGAAGAATTTTCATTTTGTAAAGTTATTCATACAAACCAAATGTTATGGATCAAAAATGAATTTATTTATTTGAAAAATAAACACTTTTATTGTTTAGATGATTATATTGATCATTTTATAACGGTTCATGAAAATGAAGATGTTAAAGTAATAGGATTATATGGAAAATTTGCCTATATTATCAAAAATAAAGAAATAGGCTGGATAGAAAGCGGATATTTAGAAAAAATATAATTATTTAGAAATCTTTAGAATAATTTAGATTTTTTTTAAGAAATATGGGTTAAAATAAAAAGGAAGGTAAAAATCATGGAACTTAGAATACTTCAGTATTTTTTAATGGTTGCGCGTGAGAAAAATATTACGCGTGCAGCTAAGCAACTACATATGACACAACCTACATTATCAAGACAATTAATGCAGTTGGAAGATGAATTAGGAAAGCCTTTATTTATTCGAGGAAAAAGAAAAATAGAACTCACAGATGAGGGTGTTTTACTTAGAAGAAGAGCAGAAGAAATTTTATCACTTGTTAATAAAACAGAACAAGAGATTGCTCAAAGTGAAGAAGAAATGGTTGGTCAAATTATGATAGGAACGGGTATTTTTTCATCTTCACAAACGGTTCTTTCGCAAGTGATTGAAGAGTTTCATGATGAATACCCTCTTGTAAAATTTGATATCTATGTAGGAAATGCGGATTTGATTAAAGAAAGAGTTGATCAAGGATTAGTAGATATTGGGATTTTGTTAGAACCAGTAGATATTTCAAAATATAATCATTTACGTATACCGCTTCAAGAAAAATGGGGAATCATTGTTTCAAAAACTAATTCTTTGGCTCATAAGCCCTATGTTAAAAAAGAGGATTTAAAAGAATTACCATTGTTTTTAACAAATAGAGAAATTGTTCAAAGTGAAATTTCTAATTGGTTAAAAGGGGATGTTTCGTTGCACAGCATGTTTTCTTATAATTTTGCTTCAGCAATTCTTCCTTTTATTCAAGATGATCAAGGAGCAGCGATTACAGTAGAAGGAGCCTATCAGGTGTTAAATCAAAAGTATATTTGTTTCATTCCTTTTTATCCAGAACTATCAACAAATACCGTTTTTATATGGAAGAAATATACACGTCTTTCACCAGTTATTGATAGGTTTATTAAAAAAGTACAAGAATATTTAGAAAAGAGTAGGAGTCTATATGAAAAATAGAAAAAAATTAGTGATTACTTTGATTGGAGTAATCGTCTTAGGAATAGTTTTATTTGTTTATCAAACATTTATAAAAAAACAACTGCATTTTAAAGAAAATATGACAGTAGAAATTAATGGAAAATTTAATCCCAATAGCTATATTAGTGAAGTTGAACATGGAAGTGTTAAAGATGTAGCATGTCAAAGCAAAAATTTAAATATTAAAAAGCTAGGAAAATATGAAGTGACATATACATATAAAAATAGAGAATATACAACAACGATTCAAGTTGTAGATACACAAAAACCTGTATTTAAGGGATTGGATGATTTGACGGTTTCTTTAAATACAACACCGGATTTAAAAGCTGGTGTGGAAGTAAGCGATAATAGTTTAGAAGAAATTAAATACAAAATAGATGATAAAAATTTAGATACTTCTAAAGAAGGAACGTATGAAGTTACTTATAGTGCAAAAGATAGTTCAGGTAACAAAACAATAGCCAAAAGAAAAATAGAAGTTATTAAAAAAATCGGAAGTGATAAACAATCTAATGAAAAAGTGGTTTATTTAACATTTGATGATGGTCCATCAGAAAATACTAAAAAAATCATGGATATACTTGCAAAATATGATGCTAAAGCAACATTTTTTGTAACAGGAAGAAATCAAGATTATAATTATTTGATTAAAGATGCTTATAATGCAGGACATACGATTGCTCTTCATACGTATAGTCATGAATATTCAACTGTCTATGCTTCAGTTGATGCTTATTTTGATGATTTAAATAAAGTAGGTCAAATGGTAAAAAAAGAAATCGGTTTTGTACCACATTATATTCGTTTCCCAGGTGGAAGTTCAAATACAGTATCAAGAAGATATTGTCAAGGAATTATGTCAACTCTTACAAAAGAAGTTGTTGAAAAAGGATATCAATATTATGATTGGAATGGAGATTCAACAGATGCTTCAGGAAATCATGTAGCTGTAGATAAGTTGATTAGAAACGGGACATCATGTCATGATAATAATGTCATGATTTTATGCCACGATACACAAGCTAAGGATACCACTGTTCAAGCCTTACCTGCTATTATTGAACACTATAAAAATTTAGGCTATACTTTTAAAGGAATTGATGATGCGACATATGCCCCACATCAAAGTGTTAATAATTAATAAAAGTAATGTTCATTTTTGGACATTACTTTTCATTTTATTAATTTCTTCTTTTATTTTTTCAATACTTTTTTCTAATAAATCATAATGATTTTGTTTAGAAAGGGAATTTTGATCTTGTAAATAAGAGATATAAGCACTGTTTAAAGAGAGCATATCTCCTAGAGTTGTTAAAAAAGCGCCAATAATGGCCTGTTCATCATTTGAAAAACATTCATTAAATGATTGTGAAATGATGACAATCATCTGATTAAGTAAAACAGTATTCATGTAAGGTAGAGACATATAATCACCAATATATTATATGTATCAAAAGATGAGTTGACTGAACGAAATAAATATTTATTGATAAAAAATATAGTTATTAAAATAAAAAACTATTGACAAACAAAAAAAGAGGTATAATATATAGGCATACATATAAATGAGCGATGAACAAGATACGATTTTACATCCGCTTCCTATAGAGAACATTCGGTTGGTGGAAAGAATGTAGGTAATGATATAAGACCATCACTTGTGAGCTATTTTCTTGAAATAAAAGTAGGGGAATCGTAATTTCTGCGTTAAAGGAATAGCATTATAAAAAGATGTGAAGGGGCGATTAAATATCGCAATCTAAGTGGTACCGCGGAAAAAGGTTTTCGTCTTAGCTATGCTAAGAGAAAACCTTTTTATTTTATATGTGGATGATTTTTTAGAGGGGGATTCATTTATGAATGGTTTACTATTACTTGGATTAAGTGCTTTAATTTTAGTAGTGGCTTATTTATTCTATGGTCGTTACTTAGTTAAAACATGGGGAATTGATCCAAAAGCAACAACACCTGCTGTTGCAAAAGAAGATGGGACAGACTTTGTACCTACAAACAAATGGTCAGTCTTTGCTCATCAATTCTCATCAATTGCAGGAGCTGGACCTGTTACTGGACCAGTTATGGCAATGATGTTTGGTTGGCTACCAGCTTTTTTATGGGTTATCGTTGGTGGTGTATTCTTTGGTGCTGTACAAGATTTTGGCGCACTTTATGCTTCTGTTAAAACAGAAGGGAAATCAATGGGACAAATCATTGAAAAATATATTGGACGTAAAGGTAAAAAATTATTTTTCTTATTTTGTTGGATTTTCACATTAATTGTTATTGCAGCTTTCGCTGATATGGTTGCAGGAACATTTAATGGAATTAGTGCTGATGGGGCTAAACTTGCTCCAAATGCAAGTGCTGCTTCAATTTCAATTTTATATGTCTTTGTAGCAATGGCCTTTGGTTTATTCTTGAAAAAAGTTAAACTAGAAGGTTTACCAAAAGTGATTCTTGGTATTGCTTTAATTATTGCTATGTTAGCACTTGGAATTATGTTTCCAGTATATGCTACTAAAACAACTTGGATTTATGTTGTCTTTGTATATATTTTCTTTGCTTCAGTTACACCTATGTGGTTACTTAAAACACCACGTGATTATTTAACAACATTCTTATTTATCGGAATGATCGTTGCTGCTGTAATTGGTGTATTTGTAAGCAATCCAACAATTACAACACCTGCTTTTGCAGGATTTAAATCTGCTTCAGGAAGTTATATCTTCCCAACATTATTTGTTACAATTGCTTGTGGTGCTGTTTCTGGTTTCCATTCACTTGTCTCATCTGAAACAAGTTCAAAATTAGTAGAAAACGAAAAAGATATGTTACAAGTTGGTTATGGTTCTATGTTACTTGAATCATTACTTGCTATCTTAGTTATCGTTATTGTTGGTGCTTTACCAAACCTAAAAGCATCGGGTGTCTTAGATAGTACACTTGCTAATATGGCTTTAGCTGATACAGCAACACCATTTACTAAATTCTCAGCTGGTGTTACTGGTTTAGTTGCTCAACTTGGTTTACCTCAATCTTGGGGATTATGTATTATGACAATGTTTGTTTCAGCTCTTGCTTTAACTTCATTAGATGCTGTTGCAAGAATTTCAAGAATGTCTTTCCAAGAATTCTTTGAAGTAGAAGAAGGACAAGAACCAAGTGGTTTAGTTAAAGTTTTAACTAATAAATACGTTTCAACAATTATTTCTTTAGTTTGTGGATATTTATTAAGTTTAGGTGGATATGTTAATATTTGGCCATTATTTGGATCAGCTAACCAATTATTAGCTGCAATGGTTTTAATTTCATTAGCTGTTTTCTTAAAAGTTACTGGAAGAAAAGGATTTATGTTATATATCCCAATGGTATTAATGTTTATCGTTACAATGACAGCGTTAGTACAAGCTATCTATGGAATCGTTATGAAATTATTTGTAACTGGTGGATTTGTCTTAATGGTTGATGGTTTACAATTAGTAGTCGCAATCTTACTTGTTGCATTAGGATTAATGATTGGTTTCAACTCAGGAAGTAAACTTGTAAAAGAAAAATAGACATATAAAAAGCTTCGATAATTGAAGCTTTTTTTGTGCTTTAATTCATATAAAAACCACTATTAACATTAATACCTTAATCAAGAAAATACTACCAGCATTTCTTATAGTTTTTTATACAATAAGAATAGCTTTTAATGATTGAATAAATTCTAAACGGACATCTTCTATTTGATGTAAGCACCATTGGATTCCACAACCAAAACATATATGCTCTAAAACATTATAAATGATTTGGGGAGAACTAGGATTCTTTATTTCTTTTGTTGTTTGTGCTTTTTCAATAAGTTCAACAACGATTTCTTTTAAATCATTGATTTGTGAAAAGGTTCCTTTATTTTCTTTTAAGTTTGAAATATAAAGTTGACAATAAAGTTCTTGTTTAAACTGAAGCATATGTTCAATGATTAAATCAAAAGCATCAATGATTTGTTGAACATAATTTTGATGAATTTTTGCATTTGTTCTTAACTCATCAATACGTTCATTAATATCATCAAAAAAATAAGAAAGTAATTCTTCTTTAGAATCAATATATCGATAAAAGGTTGTTTTTGTAATTGAACAAGCTTTACATATATCATTAACGGTTGTTTGATCATACCCATTTTCCATAAATAATTGATAAGAGGTATTAATAATATTATTTTTTAAATCTTTATACATTTATATCACCATCTATTACTATACCATAAAAGGAAATAAAAAAGATTGTGAAAAAATAAACATTGACAATAAAACGGTTACATACTAAAATGTTACCGAGGTAATAAAAAAGGAAAGAGGTAAAGAAATATGAGTTACGAAAAACTATTTACGCCATTTAAAATTGGTAAAATGGAAGTAAAAAACAGATTAGTAATGTCACCAATGGGAACAAACAGTGCTTTGGCTAATGGACGAAAAACAGACAACGAAATTGATTATTTCATTGAAAGAGCTAAAGGTGGAGTGGGAATGATTATTATGGGATGTCAACCACTTAATGAAAAGATTGCTCAAGGTTCAATGGAAGGATATATGGATAGCTTTACTGTTTTACCTTCACTTACAAGTGTTTGTGATGGAGTACATAAATATGGTGCTAAAATTGTATGTCAATTAACACCAGGTACAGGAAGAAATGCATTTCCTGATACATTAGGGAATCCACCAATGTCAGCATCAGAAATTCCTTCAGCATTTGATCCTAATTTAATGTGTCATGCATTAACTAAAGAAGAAATTTCTAAAATGATGGATGATTTCAAATTTGCGGCAGGTGTTGCTATGGATGCAGGATATGATGCAATTGAAATACATGCACATGCAGGTTATTTAATTGATCAATTCTTATCACCTGTATGGAATAAAAGAACAGACGAATATGGAGGATCACCTGAAAATAATACACGTTTTGCAAAAGATATCTATCATGCAATTCGTGAAGTAGTAGGTAAAGATGTACCTATTTTATTCCGTATTTCACTTGATCATCGTTTTAATGGTGGTAGAGATTTAGAATATAGTATGAAAATCCTAAAAGAATTAGAAAAAGAAGGTATTGATGCTTTTGATATTGATGCAGGATGTTATGAAACATTAGATTATATTTTCCCACCAGCATATTTAGGTGAATCTTGTATGTCATATGTATGTGAAGATGCAAGAAAAGTTGTTAATGTTCCATTGATTAATGCTGGTACACATAATCCTGAAAGTGCATTAGAATTAATTGAAAGTGGTAATGTTGATTTTGTTTCATTTGGTAGAGCATTGATTGCTGATCCAATGATGCCTAAAAAATTAATGAAAAATCATCGTGAAGATGTAAGACCTTGTTTAAGATGTAATGAATACTGTATTGGACGTATTTGGAATCATCATACAAAATTAGGATGTGCTGTTAATCCTCAAGCAATGGAAGAAGTAAGATTTAAATTAGAAAAAACAGAAGATCCACAAAATGTTGTTGTTATTGGAGCTGGTCCTGGGGGAATGGAAGCAGCAAGAGTTGCAGCTTTAGAAGGACATCATGTTACTTTATTTGAAAAAGAAGATCATCTAGGTGGTACAATGGGAGATATTTGTACAGCTAAGTTTAAAACAAATATCAAACAACTTACAAAATGGTATCAAGTTCAATTAGAAAAATTACCTATTGATATTCATTTAAATACAACAATTACTGGTGATGAGGAAATATTAAAAACATGTGATTATATTATTGTTTCTACAGGTGCTTTACCTTCTACACCAGCTATTCCTGGCATTGATGGAGATAATGTAGTTAATATTGTAGAAGCACATAGAAATGAATCACTTATTAAAGGAAATAAAATTGTTGTTTGTGGTGGTGGTGCCTCTGGATTAGATGGGGCTATTGAAATGGCAGAAGAAATGCATAAAGATGTGACTGTTGTTGAAATGCTTCCAGAAATGGGTAAAGATGTTTTCTTTATTAATAAGATTTCTTTATTTAATAAATTAGCTCAAAATCATGTACAATTAATGACAAATACAAAAGTAGTAGTTATTGATGAAACAGGATTAACTGTTGAAGAAAGCGGTGTAGAAAAACACTTAGAAGCTGATACAATTATTTCTGCTTTTGGAATGAGACCTAATACAAAACTTGCAGATCAATTAAAAGAAAAATATCCAATGAAAACAAGAGTGATTGGTGATTGTTATAAATTAGGTAAAATTGGAGAAGCAGTAAGAGAAGGTTTCTTTGCGGCAAGTTCTTTAGATTAATATTTAAACAATGTTTAGACTTTCTAAACATTGTTTTTTATTATATAATACTTTACAAAAAGGAAGTGTCAAAATGGAAAATAGATATGCTAGTAGAATAGAAAAAGTACAAATGTCATCTATTCGTGTGGTCATGGAAAAAGTTGAAAAATTAAGAAGCCAAGGAAAAAGTGTAGTTTCTTTATGTGCTGGAGAACCTGATTTTAATACGCCAGAAGGAATAAAAAAAGCAACGATAGAAGCGTTAAATGATAATCAAACACATTATAGTTCTAATCGAGGATATTTAGGTTTAAGAAAAAAAGTAGCTCATCTTTTAAAGGAACAAACAACGATTGATTATGATAGCGATACAGAAATTATTATGACTTGTGGTTGTAGTGAAGCAATTAATAATGTTTGCCAAGCATTTATTAATAAAGATGATGAAGTTATCATTTTTACCCCAGCTTTTGTATCTTATCAAAATACAGTTTTATTATGTCAAGGAATTCCTGTAGAAATTCCACTAAAACTAAGTCTAGGATTTCAAATTGATATTGAAGAAGTAAAAAATAAAATAACAAAGAAAACAAAAATGATTATTTTAAATAATCCAAATAATCCTACAGGAGCTGTTTATCAAAAAGAAACTTTAGAACAGTTATGTAAACTTGCTAGAGAAAACAATATATTAATTTTAGCAGATGAAATTTATAATCAATTAGATTATGAAAATCAATATGTATCCATTGCATCATTTGAAAATATGAAAGATTATACAATTATTGTTAATGGGTTTTCAAAAGCGTATGCAATGACTGGATGGCGAATGGGTTATATTGCTTCAAGCCAAAAACATATTGATCAAATATTAAAAGTACATCAATATACAACAACATCACAAATGACCTTTGCTCAAATAGGGATGGCAAATGCAATAGATCAAGAAGATGTAAAAAAAGAAGTTCAACATATGGTTGATACCTTTGCATCAAGAAGAACTTTTATTATGGAACAATTAGATCAATGTAAAAATCTTTTCTATATTAAACCTCATGGAGCATTTTATATTATGGTTGATGTCTCTAAAACAGGACTTAATGGACAAGAATTTGCAGATAAGTTACTAGAGTATGGAGTTGCTGTTGTTCCTGCAAATGGCTTTGGCAAAGATTTTAGTGATTTTATTCGTATTTCTTTTGCTTCATCAAAAGAAAATATTGCAGAAGCATTTGTTAGAATAAGAAAGTTATTAAATGACTTAAATAAAGAAGCTTGTTAAGCTTTTTTATTGAAAATAAAAAATAACACTGTTATAATAACAGTGTTATTTAATGATGGAGGTATCAATGAGACAAGAAACGCAAGGAGTAACAGAAACTCTTATAAAAAATGCAACTGAAGAATTTTTAGAATATGGTTTTACTAAAGCAAGTCTTCGTCGTATTGCCGGTTCAAGTGGTGTCAGTACAAATTCAATTTATACGCGTTTTAAAGATAAAGAAGGTCTTTTTAAAGCTATTGTGGATGACGCTGCTGCTGGTTTGATGAATATTTATTTAGAAAGTATTCAAAAAGCAAAAGAAAGTACGAATCTTGATCAAGCGTGTCTTGAAGGTGGTCAAGGGACAAATTTTGTATTAGATTATGTTTATCAACATCTTCAAGAGTTTAAACTTATATTCTGTTGTTCTGCAGGAACAGAATATGAGGATTATTTAGATCGTTTAGGTGAAATTGAAGAATCGTATTATTTAGAATTTGTTAGAAAGTATGGTCAAGATAAAATGACAGTTGATCCATTTTTTATTCATGTGTTTTGTCGTGCGGGTTGGCAAACAATTTATGAAGTTGTCATGCACAATCGTACTTACAAAGAGGCTCAATCATTTATGGATAGCACGGTTTTGTTTAATAGAGCTGGTTGGAAAGCTGTTATGGGTATTGAAAAATAGACAGGGAAACCTGTCTTAAATCAAAATCCGCAGTTAGCTAAAACTAACCGAAAGGAGGAAATTATGAAAGAGAAGAAAAAGAGTACTTTATCTAAATTGATGGTATTTGCAGGAAATCATAAATATTATGTATATGCTTCCTGTATTTTAGCGACTATAAGTGCATTCATGGCTTTAGTTCCTTTTTATGATATATGGCGTATCATTAAAGAAGTGCTAGAAGTAAGACCACATTTTAATGAAACAGTTCATATTAAAAATTATGGAGGACATGCTGTTTTATTTGCACTCCTTTCTATGATATTCTATATTGTTGCTTTAATGTGTTCACATAAAGCTGCTTTTAGAGTACAAGCAACAATGAGAACAAAAATGATGGAACATATTATGAAACTTCCTTTAGGGTATGTTGAAAGTCAAGGGAGTGGAAAGATTAGAAAAATCGTTATGGAATCAAGTAGTGCTACAGAAACTTTCTTGGCACATAATGTTCCAGATAAAGTTATTTCTAAAGCAACACCTATTGGGTTACTTTTGATGATGGTATTTTTTGATTGGCGTTTAGGTTTAATCAGTTTAATTCCAGCAATCATTGCTTTTATTTTGATGTTTACAGCAATGATGGGTCCTAAAATGGCAGAAGATATGAAACAATATCAAAATGCTTTAGAAACGATGTCATCAGAAGCAGTTGAATATGTAAGAGGTGTCCCTGTTGTTAAAACCTTTGGACAAACAATATTTTCTTTTAAAAGATTTAAAGAAGCTATTGATGAATATGAAAAATGGACTTTAGATTATACAAAAAGTATGATGAAACCAATGGTTTGTTTTACAACTTTTGCGAATGCTATTTTTGCTGCACTTATTATTGCTGCTTATCTATTTGTAGGGAATCAAATTACTGATCAATTTATTTTAAACTTATTTTTCTATATTTTAATTACATCTATTTTAACAACTACTTTAATGAAAATCGCTTATGCAGGTGAATCACAATTGATGGTAGAAGATGCTTTAAATCGAATGGATCTCATTATGAATGTACAACCCTTACCAGAAAGTAAAGAAGTAAAAGTACCAAGTGATGCCTCAATTGATATAGAAAATATTAGTTTTTCATATCAAAATACTTCAACTAAAGCAATTGACCATTTAAATATGCATATTCAAGCAGGTCAACATATTGCTTTAGTTGGACCAAGTGGAGGAGGTAAAACAACTGTAGCTTCTTTAATTTGTCGTTTCTTCGATGTAAATGAAGGGAGCATTAAAATTGGTCATGTAAATGTTAAAGACATTGAACAAAAAGAATTAATGAATCAAGTGTCTTATGTTTTTCAAGATAGCCGATTACTAAAGATGAGTATTTTAGAAAATATTCGTATGTCTAGGCCTGAAGCTAGTGATGAAGAGGTAATACAAGCTTTAAAAGATGCACAGTGTCAAGATATTATTGATAAGTTTCCTGAGGGTATTCATACGATTATTGGTTCAAAGGGTGTTTATGTTTCAGGTGGAGAGAGTCAAAGATTATCTATTGCTAGAGCATTTTTAAAGAATGCACCTATTCTTATTTTAGATGAAGCAACTGCTTTTGCTGATCCAGATAATGAAGTATTGGTTCAAAAGGCTTTTGAGAAACTTTCAAAAAATAAAACGGTCATTATGATTGCCCATCGTTTATCAACGATTACTCATGCAGATTGTATTTATGTATTAGAAAATGGACAGATTGTAGAAAGTGGTAAACATGAAGAATTATTGAAAATAAAAGGTGTTTATGAACATATGTGGCATCAATATAATCAATCTGTTAAATGGAAAGTACAAAAGGAGGATGAAGAATAATGATTGAAAAATTAAAACATAAATACGCTTTATCTTCTAAAGGGGCTAAAGATATGGTAAGAGCTTTTATAGCAGTAACACTTTCTAATCTTGTTTTAATGTTACCAGTAGGGTTACTTTATTTATTAGCATCTTATTTATTAGATAATCAATTACCGCAAGAAAAATTTGTTTTCTTTTTGATAGCTATTGTAGTTATTTTAATATGTATTGCTTTAACAAACGTTTTTCAATATCGTGCTACTTTTTTTTCAACATATGTTGAAAGTGGTGTTAGACGTCGTACACTAGCTGAAAAACTTAGAAAATTACCATTATCATATTTTGGTAAAAAAGATTTAGCGGATCTTACAAATACGATTATGTCTGACTGTGCTCTTTTAGAAACAGCAAGTTCACATTGGATTCCTGAATTAATAGGAGCTATGATTTCAACAACTATTATTGTTATCAGTTTATTGTTTTTTGATTTTCGTATGGCACTTGCAGCAATTTGGGTGATGCCAATTGCTTTTGCAATTGTTCTCTATTCAAGAAAAGCGATGCGTCACACGCATGAAAAAACAAATGTATATCGTATTGATTGTTTAGATGGTATTCAAGAAGGATTAGAAACATTAAGAGATTTAAGAGCCAATAATATGTGTGATCAATATATGGAATCACTTAATAAAAAAATCAAAGCTGTTGAAAAACATGCTATTTTTGCGGAATTTACAAATGCAGCATTTGTTTGTAGTGCACAAATGGTTTTAAAACTTGGTATAGGAACTGTTGCTGTTGTAGGAAGTTATTTACTTGTAAAAGGTGAGATTACAGTTTTAACATTCTTTATGTTTTTACTTGTTGTAACACGCATGTATGAGCCGTTACAAATATCTTTACAAAATCTATCAGCAATGATTAGTTTAGATACAAATTGTAAACGTATGGATGAAATTTTATCTCATGATGAACAAACAGGAAATAATACTCTTACAAATGAGGGCTATGATATTGTTTTTGATCATGTGGCTTTTGCTTATAATCAAAAAGAACAAGTATTATCTGATGTCTCATTTACTGCTAAACAAGGTGAAGTAACAGCTTTAATTGGACCAAGTGGTGGTGGTAAAACAACGATTTCTCGTTTAGCTGCACGTTTTTATGATATTGATAGTGGAAAGATTACAGTTGGTGGTATGGATATTTCAAAGATTGATCCGGAAAAATTATTAGAGCTTTATTCAATTGTTTTTCAAGATGTAACACTTTTTAATAATACAATTATGGAAAATATTCGTATTGGTAAAAAAGATGCAACAGACCAAGAAGTGATGGCAGCAGCAAAACTTGCTCATTGTGATGAGTTTGTTGAAAATATGCCAGATCAATGGAATACAATGATTGGTGAAAATGGTTCTGAATTATCAGGAGGGCAAAGACAAAGAATTTCAATTGCGAGAGCATTTTTAAAAGATGCACCTATTATTTTAATGGATGAAGCGACTGCTTCTTTAGATGTAGATAACGAATCAATGATTCAAGAATCTATTTCTAAGTTAATAGAAAATAAAACAGTATTAATTATTGCTCATCGTATGAGAACAGTTGATGGTGTTGATCATATTGTTGTTTTAAAAGATGGAGTAGTCTTTGAACAAGGTAAACCACAAGATTTAAAACAACAAAATGGTATTTATAAACATATGGTAGAGATGCAAATGCAATCTCATAATTGGAAATATGAATAATTGATTACCAAGATATTTTAAAGTTTTCAGGAAACATTTGATATAAAAGATGACCTGCTTGTTTAGGTGATAAATCATATTTACCTAGAATATAGTGTTGATACATGATTGAAGCACCACCACAAAAGACATCCAATAAAAGAAGATCTTTATCTTCAAAGTGGATGTTTTTTGTTTTACACATCTCAATAACGGTATTATAAGAATATTGATAAATAAAATCACCTAAAGAATTAATACCTGTATAATCAAAGTATTTTATACAAATTTCCGATAGATTTAAGAATCAAAAGTATTGGGTCTGCATCTATTAAATTTGACAGGTATCCAAATGCAACTTTTTCACGTGTCTTTAATGATATTTTAGGTTTCAGAACAATTTGTTCAAATTATGAAGAAGTTCTTTGTCTTGAAACGGAAGAAAAAATAAGAGTTGTCGATATGTCAAAAGGAAAATCTAATGATGATGGGTATCGAGGCGTACATGTCTATTATCAAAAAGATAATAAACATTATCCAATTGAGATACAGTTTAATACTTACTATGATAGGCAATTAAATGATTGGTTACATGATAAATTTTATAAACGAGGATATGATAGCTTTTATGGTCAAATATTGCGTAAATATTATGAAAATGGTAGAATAAAATTAGCTGAAGAATTAGAGGAGGTACTAGAAAATGTGTTACATCATTGCGAAAAGATTTAAAAAATCAGGATGCATTGCACTAAAAGCAAAGCGTGGAAAAGAGTTGGCTAATTTTACAACAAATTTACAAAAGAAGCTAGGATACGATATTCAAATTGTAGCAATCACTAGACCTACTGCTTATGGAGAATATGAACCTTATCATTTTGTTTGAAGAATTTAGTAAAGAAGTAAGTTTATTATAGTATTACAAGCAATCTACGGATTGCTTTTTTAATGTAAGTCATAAAAAAATATAGTATGATTAATATAGAATATCTTGAAAAGGGATAGGTGAAAATATGACAAATAGAACTAAATTGCAATTAGAAGATGCTTTTAAAAAGCTTTTATTAGAAAAACCATTTCATAAAATAACGATTAAAGACTTAACAGATTCTTGTTATTTAAGTAGGATGTCTTTTTATTATCATTTTCAAGATTTATATGATTTAACAGAATGGATTTTAATTGAAGATGCTAAAAAAGCACTTAATGAAAAGAAAGATTATGCTCATTGGAAAGAAGGATTAGAAAATATCTTTGAAGCTGTTTATAAAAATAAACCTTTTATTTTAAATGTTTATCATGATATTTCTAAAGATCAGATAGAAAAAGTATTATTTAAACTTGTTCATGGATTGATTGAATCAATTGTTGAAGAAAGAAGTATTGAAACAAATTTAAATGAACAACAAAAGAATTTTATTGCTTATTTTTATAAATATGGTTTTGTAGGGATTATGCTTGATTGGATAGAAAAAGGAATGGATGAAAATTATAATGAAATTGTTGATGATTTAGAAAAGACAGTTCATGGAACAATAGATTTATCAATTAAAAACTTTACAGATAATAAGAAATGATAAAAATTAAATCATTTCTTTTTTATTGTAAATTTTAATTCAAGAGGGGAATGATAAAATTAAGGTATCAAAGAAAGGTGGAACCTATATGAAAAGAAGTATCAAAATAGCAGCAACAACAGCTGCAGCTGTTTCATCAGCTATGCTTGTTAAAAAAGCAAAAGAAAATAAAGTAGAAGAAAAAGAAAATACGTATCGTAATACTGAACTTGGTAAACATGATAAAAATTCTAAAGGAATTTATTATACAAATGGTAACTATGAAGCATTTGCTAGACCTAAAAAACCTGAAGGTGTAGAAAATAAAAGTGCTTATTTAATTGGTAGTGGACTAGCTTCATTAGCGGCTGCATGTTTTTTAGTAAGAGATGGACAAATGCCAGGAAAGAATATTCATATTTTAGAAGCAATGGATATTGCTGGTGGGGCTTGTGATGGTATCTTTGATCCAACAGCAGGTTATATTATGCGTGGTGGAAGAGAAATGGAAAACCACTTTGAATGTTTATGGGATTTATTTAGAAGTATTCCTTCTTTAGAAATTAAAGATGCCAGTGTTTTAGATGAATTTTATTGGTTAAATAAAGAAGATCCTAACTACTCATTATGTAGAGCAACAGTTAATCGTGGACAAGATGCTAAGACCAATAATCAATTTGGTTTAAGTCAAAAAGGGTGTATGGAAATTATGAAACTCTTTATGACTAAAGATGAAGATCTCTATGATAAAACAATTGAAGATGTCTTTGATGAAGAAGTTTTTGATTCAACATTTTGGATGTATTGGCGTACTATGTTTGCCTTTGAAAACTGGCACAGTGCCTTAGAAATGAAACTCTATTTCCAAAGATTTATTCATCATATATCAGGATTACCTGATTTTAGTGCTTTAAAATTTACAAGATATAATCAATATGAATCCCTTATTTTACCAATGAAAAAATACTTAGAAAAACATGGTGTAGATTTTCAATTTAACAGCGAAGTAACAAATATTATATTTGATACAACACCTGATAAAAAAGTAGCTAAAGTTATTGAATGTAAAGTAAATGGTAAAGATAAAAATATTCAATTAACTGAAAATGATTTAGTCTTTATTACAAATGGTAGTTGTGTAGAAGGAACAATCTATGGAGATCAAGATCATGCTCCTCAAGGAGATGCTAAAGTAGCAAAAAGTGGTTGTTGGGATTTATGGAAAAATATTGCTAAACAAGATGCTTCATTTGGACATCCTGAAAAATTCTGTAGTGATATTGAAAAAACAAATTGGGAATCAGCTACAATTACAACATTAGATGATAAAATTATTCCTTATATTACAAATATCTGTAAAAGAGATCCTCGTACTGGACATGTTGTAACAGGAGGAATTGTTAGTTGTAAAGATTCATCATGGCTTTTAAGTTGGACAATTAATCGCCAAGGACAATTTAAACAACAAGATAAAGAAAAAGTATGTGTTTGGGTCTATGGCTTATTTACAGATGTTCTTGGAGATTATGTAAAAAAACCAATGAAAGAATGTACAGGAAAAGAAATTACAATGGAATGGCTCTATCATCTTGGTGTTCCTGAAGAATACATTGAAGACTATGCGACAAACAGTGCTATCTGTATACCAACAATGATGCCATATATCACTGCTTTCTTTATGCCAAGAAGAAAAGAAGATCGACCAGATGTTATTGTTGATGGCGCAGTTAACTTTGCTTTCTTAGGACAATTTGCTCATACACCTAGAGATACTGTCTTTACTACAGAATATTCTGTAAGAACAGCTATGGAAGCTGTTTATGGTTTATTAGGTGTAGATCGTGGTGTTCCTGAAGTATGGGGAAGTGTTTATGATATTAGAGAATTATTGGATAGTTCTGTTAAATTGATGGATGGAAAATCTCCTCTTGAAATAAACTTAGGTCCTTTAAATATGTTTAAAAAACCTCTTATTAAAGCAGTTAAAGGAACAGTTATAGAGAAATTATTAAGAAATCATGAAGTATTAAAAGATAATATGTAATAATAAAGAGGCTGTAACCTTTCGAAAGTAGTTAAAAATCTACCTACTCGTTACAGCCCTCTTATTTTTTAAATTATTGTTGATAGAAAGGGATAAAAGGGAAAATAAAAAAAGCCTTGAAAAATCAAGACTTTTTAATGAATTATTTACAAGCTTCTTCGATAGCAACAGCAACTGCAACAGTAGCTCCAACCATTGGGTTGTTACCCATACCGATTAATCCCATCATTTCTACGTGAGCAGGAACTGATGAAGAACCAGCGAATTGAGCGTCTGAATGCATACGTCCCATAGTATCAGTCATACCATATGAAGCAGGACCAGCAGCCATGTTATCAGGATGTAAAGTACGTCCAGTTCCACCACCAGATGCAACTGAGAAGTATTTTTTACCTTGTTCGATACATTCTTTTTTATATGTTCCAGCAACTGGATGTTGGAAACGAGTAGGGTTAGTAGAGTTACCAGTGATTGATACATCTACACCTTCTTTATGCATGATAGCAACACCTTCACGTACGTCATCTGCACCATAGCAGTTAACTTTAGCACGTGGACCATCACTATAAGCAGTTCTAGATACTTCTTTAACTTCTCCAGTGAAATAATCGAATTGAGTTTCTACATAAGTGAAACCATTGATTCTTGAGATGATTTTAGCAGCATCTTTTCCTAAACCATTTAAGATAACTCTTAATGGATTTTTTCTAACTTTGTTAGCTTTTTCAGCAATTTTGATTGCACCTTCAGCAGCAGCGAAAGATTCATGTCCAGCTAAGAATGCGAAACATTGAGTATTTTCGTTTAATAACATTGCACCTAAGTTACCATGACCTAAACCTACTTTACGATCATCAGCAACAGATCCTGGAATACAGAATGATTGTAATCCAACACCGATTGTTTTAGCAGCATCTTCTGCTTTAGTATCACCATTTTTAATTGCCATAGCAGCACCAACTGTATATGCCCAACAAGCATTTTCGAAACAAATTGGTTGTGTAGATTTTACGATATCATAAACGTTGATACCTTTTTCATCACAAATAGCTTTTGCTTCTTCGATTGATTTGATATCATATTTAGCTAATGCAGCGTTAATTTGATCAATTCTTCTTTCATAACTTTCAAATAATGCCATTTTTTCGTATCCTCCTATTATTCTTTTCTTGGATCGATGTATTTAGCAGCATCGTTGAATCTACCGTAGTTACCTTTAGCAGCTTCTAAAGCTTCATTAGCATCTTTTCCATCTTTAATCATTTCCATCATTCTACCTAAGTTAACGAATTCGTAACCGATAATTTCATCATTTGTATCTAAAGCGATACGAGTAATGTAACCTTCAGTTAATTCTAAGTAACGAGGTCCTTTTAATTTAGTAGAGTATGATGTACCTACCATTGATCTTAAACCTTTACCTAAGTCTTCAAGACCAGCACCTACAGGTAATCCACCTTCAGAGAATGCTGATTGAGTACGTCCATAAACGATTTGTAAGAATAATTCTCTCATAGCTGTGTTAATAGCGTCACAAACTAAGTCAGTATTTAAACCTTCTAATAAAGTTTTACCAACTAATGCTTCACTAGCCATAGCAGCAGAGTGAGTCATACCTGAGCATCCAACAGTTTCAATTAATGCTTCTTCAATGATACCTTCTTTAACATTTAAAGTAAGTTTACATGCACCTTGTTGTGGAGCACACCAACCAATACCATGTGTTAAACCAGAAATATCTTTGATTTCTCTTGAATATACCCATTTTCCTTCTTCAGGAATAGGAGCACATCCGTGTGATGCACCACGATTTACAGTGCACATTTCTTCAACTTCATGTGAATAAATCATTTTTTATTTTCTCCTTTCATCACATTAATGATCACAAACATTAAAAAAGAAATAACGTAAAACTACATAAATTTCTTCCTTCAGGTGAAGGAATTCACCTGAACAAATTATAAAGTGTCGATTAAAGAAAGTCAATGAAACAAGAAAGATAAATAAATGAAAAAAGGAATTTTTTTGTATCTATCAAAGAATATTTTATAAAAAAAGGAACAAAATAGTATTTGAAGTTGAAAAAAAGTAGTCAAAAAGGGTTGACACACAAGGTTAGTATATGCTAACTTATAGACAGTTAGTTACAGCTAACCTCGTGTTAATAAATCATTTTTTATTGATACCAGATCACAAACACAAACAAAACAAAAATGAAAGAAGGAAGTATTAAAATGGATTTAATTCAAAGTATTAAAGCACGCGAAGTATTAGACTCTCGTGGAAATCCAACTGTTGAAGTTGAAGTTAGAAGTGAATGTGGAGCTTTTGGTAGAGCAATCGTACCAAGTGGAGCTTCTACAGGAATTTATGAAGCAGTAGAATTAAGAGATGGAGACAAATCACGTTATTTAGGTAAAGGTGTTTTACAAGCTGTTAAAAATGTAAACGAAGTGATTGCTCCTGAATTATTAGGGTATGATGTTTTTGCTCAAAGAGAAATCGATCAAGCAATGATTGATTTAGATGGTACTGATAATAAAGGTAAACTTGGAGCAAATGCTATCTTAGGTGTTTCTCTTGCGGTTGCTAAATGTGCCGCTGATTCATTAGGTATGCCATTATATCGTTATATTGGTGGAGCAAATGCTCATATTATTCCTACACCCATGATGAATATTATCAATGGTGGGGCACATGCTGATAACAACATTGATTTCCAAGAATTTATGATTATGCCAGTTTCAGCTCCTACATTCAAAGAAGCAATTCGTATGGGTGCTGAAGTATTCCATAATTTAAAAGCTGTATTACATGATAAAGGATTAAATACGGCTGTAGGTGACGAAGGTGGATTTGCGCCTAACTTAAAATCAAATGAAGAAGCTATTCAAACAGTTATTGAAGCTATTGAAAAAGCAGGTTATAAACCAGGTGTAGATGTTAAACTTGCAATGGACGTTGCTAGTTCAGAATTCTATAAAGATGGTAAATATGTTTTACCAGGTGAAGGAAATAGAACTTTTACTTCAAAAGAATTAGTTGACTTCTACGGTGAACTTGTTGAAAAATATCCAATTATTTCTATCGAAGATGGTCTTGATCAAGATGACTGGGAAGGATGGAAATATTTAACTGAAAAATTAGGTAAAAAAGTACAATTAGTAGGGGATGACTTCTTTGTAACAAATACAAAACGTTTACAAGAAGGTATTGCTAAGAAAACTGCAAACTCTATCTTAATTAAAGTTAACCAAATTGGTACTTTAACTGAAACATTGGAAGCTATTCAAATGGCTCAAAAAGCAAACTATACTGCTGTTGTTTCTCATAGATCTGGTGAAACAGAAGATACAACAATTGCTGATATTGCTGTAGCTACAAATGCTGGACAAATTAAAACTGGTTCTGCATCAAGAACAGACCGTATTGCTAAATACAATCAATTATTAAGAATTGAAGATGAATTAGGAAAACAAAGCTTATATGGTGGCGTTGATTCATTCTATCAATTTTGCTATTAAAAAATAATGTTGTTATATCCCTTTAACGATTAAATCGTAACTTCCCAATTTTAGACTAAATCATATAATGAAATATTATCTTTTAATAATATAGATAAGAAAAGGTGATGCAAGTCATCTTTTTTTGCAAATAACCTAACTAAAGATAAATATTGGTGATAACACCTAATAATGTCAGTCTAACTTTTGTAATAGAAAGCTTACCATTTTGATTTGTTCTATCATATAGTCAAGAGGTGGGAAGCTATGGAAAATAAAATGTTTAATGATATTATTGATTCAATTATTAATAATGCAAGTGATGATGAAATTGAAATTATTAGAGAAAAAATTAATAATCACTTGATCAATCACATCTACGATTCAAATATTCATGAAGAACTATCAAACAACTATGATAGTTCTTTTTGTCCTCATTGCCAAAGTAAACATATCATTAAATATGGCAAGGATAATAAAGGCAATCAAAGATATTTGTGTAAAGAATGTTCAAAAACATTTTCTTCTATTACTGGTTCATTGCTTTCATACACTAAAAAGCAACCTTATCAATGGTTTGAATATATTCAATCTTTATTTAATGGTGATACTCTTGCTCGTTCTGCTGATATCGCTGGAATAAGTGAACCAACCTCTCTTGTATGGAGACATAAAATACTAAGTGTTCTTGCGGATTTGACTCATGATAACCCTGTTTTAAGTGATACGGTTTATTTGGATGAAAAACTAAATGTCGTTATACATCCAGGCAAACATATGGAAAACAAAGAAAAACAAAAAAGAGGGATGAGCAGTCAAAAAAGAAATATCGTATGTGCCATAGATCAACATAACAATAAAGTAATCCAAGTATCTGAAACAGGAAGAATTCATTCCAAAGAGCTCTATAAAATATATAAAGATAAGATTCCAAGTACATGTCAAGTTGTAAGTGACAGCTTGAGGTCATATCATAAATTGATGAAAGATTTAAGAGTTAAATGAATCAAGATACCATCAGGTAAAAAAGAGAAAGATGGTTATACCCTTAAAAAGATAAATGATTTACATTCATCGATAGATTTATTTCTATATAAGTATCGAGGAATATCAGATAAATATTTAAGAAATTATATAGGGCTTTATAAATATAAAGATCAACATAATAAATATTATCAAAAGAAGATATTTCTTCATATATTCAAAGAGATAGGCAACAGCTTATGTGCATTGAAATTCAGTAATTTTAAATATGATTCTAAATTTTTCACTATTTGATTAGTTTTTCAAGAGATACTTACCAACATTTATCTTTAGTTAAGTTTTTGTAAATAAATTACATCGTTTATTGTACCGAAAAGGAATTAATGAAAATTACTCTCTAAATCTTTTAAAAAGGTGTACAATTTCTATCCTATATATAAAATAAAGATTGTCATTTATTTAATAAATTAAATACCTTCCGTATTTTTTTGACTACTTATAAAATGACACGAAAATCATTTGTTTTAACAAATGATTTTTTTCTTTATGTTTTTGTAAATAAATTACACGATTTTTTTAAAGAAAAAAGAATGCTGTAAATAAA
>ERZ791619.448-NODE-448-length-23252-cov-4.15567_pt1 | contig 23252 bp, 21 predicted proteins | sample MGYA00510271_ERZ791619 | MGnify/ENA primary metagenome ERZ791619 (study PRJEB30046, sample SAMN00715209) | human gut metagenome | study: EMG produced TPA metagenomics assembly of the A metagenome-wide association study of gut microbiota in type 2...
GCAGCACATCCACAACCATGTGATCTTCAACTCCACAGCATTGGATGGCACCAGAAAGTTCCGGGACTTTTTCTTTTCGGCGTTGGCAGTGCAGCGGTTGAGCGTCTTGATCTGTCTGGAGCATCAGCTCTCTGTCATTGAAATAAAGCCCTACCGAAAACGGCAGAAACGTCCCCTCTATCCACCCAAAGAAAGCAATCGTGATCGGCTGTGTGGCATCATCGACAGCATCCTTGCAGAAAAGCCCAAGGATTACGAAGATTTTCTGCAAAAACTGGAACAGCAAGGTTATGAGGTCAAGCGTGGAAAATACACCTCCGTCAAGGGCGCACGGCAAAAACGGTTCATACGCTTCAAAACACTGGGGGCTGGGTACAGCGAGGATGAACTGCAAGCGGTGATTGCGGGAAAAACTGAACACCATCCGCGTCAAATACAGCCGCTCCAAGAGCCGCCGTTCCAATTTCTGGTTGACATTCAGGCAAAGCTGGCCGAGGGAAAAAGCGAAGGCTATGCACGATGGGCGAAAAAATACAATTTGAAAGAAATATCCAAGACGCTGATTTTCTTGCAGGAGCACAAAATTGGCAGCGCAGATGAACTGAATGAACGCACAGCGGCGGCAACAGAAAATATCACCAGCTGGGAGATTCCATCAAAGCCGCCGAAACACGGATGGTGGAAATTGCTGTGCTGAAAACGCACATCGTCAATTACGCCAAGACCCACCCAGTCTACGATGCCTACCGGAAAGCGGGATATAGCAAAAAGTTTCTGGATACTCACCGGGAAGAAATCACACTGCACAAAGCAGCCAAGGCCGCTTTCGATGAAACAGGCTTAAAAAAGCTGCCGAAGGTCAAAGCACTGAATGCAGAGTATTCCGATCTTCTGACCCAAAAGAAAGCAGCCTACCCGGACTATCGCAAGGCACGAGAAGAAATGCAGGAGTTGGTAAAGGCACAGAAAAATATTGAATTGTTCTTCGCAGAAGAAAAAGACACACAGGAAAAGCAAGAGACCCGATAAACGAAAGTCGCCGAGGATTCTAACCCTTTCATGGGGCGGAATCCTCGGCGACTTTTTTAGTTTATGTAGCAGCGATCCTGCGTTACGAGCCAATCTTCACACAATTGCTGAGCTTCATCTTTCGTTCGGCAGGTGCAGTTGAACAGCTTGCCGTGCAGAGAGCAATAGGTGTAACGAACTTTTGGCACACCGTTCTCATCCTGAAATTTTGTGTAGCGTTCGTCACCGGGCATCAGATATAGCTGCTCCATTTCTGCATCGTCCTTTCCGTTTCCATGCGTCAGGCACACAACGCACCTATTCTACCACGAACATCGGAGTTATGCCATTGACGCTTGCACCAAAAAGCGACTCGGATTTTTGGAGAGAGTTTGTATTGACACATTCAAAAGCGTTCGGAAGGAACGCGTAGCCTGCATCGGAACGGTGCAGATCAGAAAGGGTTTGGGATTTTCCAACAAGCATTTTGCAACGCAAAATTTGCATTTGTGCGCACGAATGCACTGCTTGCCGAATTAGTGAGAGTATATGTACAAATTTCGTCCCATCTCTCCTGTTTCCACGTCAAAGCTTCCCGATGCTATAACTTTTCCGTCCAGAAGCACTTCAACATAGATATCCCAAAGCCCTGCTGCTTTCCAATATGTCTTTGGATACTGTTTGATTTCCACATTCAAATCATCTGGGACCCCCAAATCTTTTGCAATGATTCTCAGTTGCTGATCTGTAAAGCTATCTCCTTGGGATATTTTATCTGTAGGGTTGTCCCATTCGCAGATATAGGCGCATCCAGCATCAATTATTCCATCTGCATCATTCCACGTTCCATCCTGAAACTTTTCATAGAACATTGCATAGTGCTCATTTCCATTCTGATTGTTCGGTTCGCCTGAATGCCAGTTTGTATAAGCCGTGCTGGTTCCACCGACCCATTTCCAGTTTCCTTCAGAGCTTTCATCGCTGAATCCAAAATAGGCATTCTCGTACCCTTTTGCCTTCATTGCACTGTAGAGAAGGAAATTTTCCGTTGACGATTCAATGACCGCCAGATGACCGCCTTTCCACTCGCAGCGTCTCTCTGCTTGCTGCCATGTGATTGGGCCGGACTCCCACTCCGATTCGGGCAATGTATAGAACTCATAGAGGTGTCCCGTGTAACCTTCGACCTGTGTTTCCTCGGCTGCATTGGATGCTTCCCATTCACAAATGTAGCCGCTCTGTTCATATGTATTGCTGTTTGCCAGATCGTTCCACTTTACCGGCCACACGGCCACACAACTCTCGTCTGCCACAACATTACTGGAATTGTTCGGCTCTCCATCGCCCCAGTTCTGATATTCCCATGGTTCACCTGTCACCCAGCACCACTCACCGGCAGAATTTTTACAGCCGCCAATCCAGAGTTTGCTGCTCTGTGTATTCAGGCTTTCTATCATTTTCTGCTCTTCCTGCGAGGTAATCGTTGCAAGGTGTCCACCCTTTGCTTCGCAAGCAGCTTTAGCTTCCTCCCATGTCAAGGTATCATGGAAAATCTCGTACTTATGTCCGTCTGTTGGCTCAGCCACTGAGTTTTCTTTTGCTTTCTGATCTCGCAGTTCAATGGCTTTCTCTACGGCGAGTTTCGCGTTCAACATTTTATATCCTTCCTCGCCATAGCTACCTGTCGCAGTACTTTTGATAATGTCCTTTACTTCCTTCGCCGTAAAAGTTGGGTCAATACCAAAAATCATTGCAGCGACACCGGCAACGTGAGGAGTTGCCATTGAGGTACCGGCTTTATATCCATATCCTACTATACCATCGGCAACTGTGCTATAGACCTGTTCATCCGAAAAGCCAGCGCTGGTATTGCTTCCTCCCGGTGCCAGCACATCAACCCTTGTTCCACGATCACTATATACAGCGATCTGATATCCATTATGCTTGCATCCAAAATAAGAGTGCATTCCTGATACAGCCGTTGCTCCAACCACTATGATTGAATCTTTTACTTCAGGGTTCTCAATTCCACTATATATATCCCACTTTGCATCAGCGCCACCTGACACCCATTTATCTTTCTTAAATCGGTTTTTATATTTGTTGTAGTCGGAATCTTTTTTATATTGCTCGTGCCAAAAATATTCAACTCCATTTTTTATATCTTCTTCATCTTTTTTATAAAACAAATCATCATTATCATTATTTGCCGATTTGCAAATGAGAAATGAGTTTCCGGTACGCTCTTCCAAATCTCCTAAAAATTCCGCAAGATCAGTATTAAGGTCGTTGAATGCCTGCTGAGCAGTTTGATTACCCTTACTTGCACTGTACATCAGCTCATGTTCGCCTAAGCAGTAGCTGAGATTCAATACTCTGCAGCGCTTGATTTGAACAAGGTAACTCAATGCTGTTTTCTGAGAGAAATAAAACTGTCCGGTCTTTCCCTTTTTATAAGTAGCACCATATAATTTTGCATTCGGTGCAACTCCGCAAACGCCTTTTTCATTATCAAAATCCGCACCAATAATTCCTACCACATGAGTCCCATGGCTTTGTTCCGATGTCCACCATCCAAGACCATTATACTTGTACGGTCCCATCGCCGAAATATTTCCAAGCGGCATTTCCTGAAAGACATCTTTTAGATCCTCATGGTATGGGTAAAATATGCTGTCAATCACGCCAACATTGACTGGTTGCATCTGGTCACGGTACACCCATGCACCCGGCGCATCAATGGCCTTCATGTTCCAGTTGTTTCCAGAATTTCCGCTCCAATCGTCCCATTTTTTATCATTGGGGTAATACGCCGAAGAACCCGAAATCGCGTCATTTTCCAGCTCAAAAGCATAATTCAGAGAAGAATGTCTCACATAGGGGAGTGCTTTGAGCTGTTCAATCATCTGATCAAGTTCTTCCTGCGTATGCGTATCCGGTAGAAGAATCTGGTAATCCGCAGTGACTGGGATTTCACCAACGACCTCACCGCCGATCGTCCGCAGATAATCTTTCAGTGCAGAAAGACTGTCGGAACTGTCCAATGTGACCAGAAGCTCATTGTTAACATATCCAAAGCCGCCCTGCATTACAACATTCTCTGCTGCCGGTTCGTGATAAATCAGATCACCCATGTCCGTTTCAGGGATGTCTTTTTCTACATTCACTGCAGATACTTCTCGAACAGTTTCAGCAGACTTAGACGACAACTCACTGAAAATCAAAAAAGCCAAAATCGTTCCCAGAAACAGTACAAGAATGCCAAGCAGGGCAAAGAGCCATACCAAGTTGTTCTTACGGCGTTTTCTGTGCATATGGTCCGCAGTAGATTTTTTCATAATGATATTCCTTTGCTTAAGTTACCTAAATTTGCGATGCAATAAAAAAACTGGAAGAATCGCTTTCGTTTCAGGAGCTGTAAGTTCTCACAGCTCCTTAGAATTTACAGATAGAACGCAGCAAACAGATCACCGACGCCGTAGAAGAAATCGCCGAGACTGGTAAAGCCCCAGTTGCTGCCGCCAGACATCGTGTGGGTATAACCGTCAGAGTAGGTGTAGACACCATTTTTCTTGGAAACAACAGCGCCATGAGACTGTTCGAGGGTCTTAGACTCACTCTCCCAGTTATCATAGTAGGTGCTGCGGAACATCCGGCCAAAAGCATAGCAGATCTGTGAAACAATACCCCCGCCCTCAACACAAGACATTTCGTTTTCATTCAAAGCCACAAAATTTGCAGGCATCTGAATCTTGTTGTTTGTCATAAAGCAACACTCCTTTGATTTGCGTCTTCTTCCAGCTTTTTTATTGCACCCCTTTCTTTTTTATATTTTCTGACTTTAGCCTTTGTACTTTGTCAACAGCACCGATGTATTATCATGTGCTCCGGGAAATGTCAGAGCCGTTTCCACCAGCAGCTTGGAGGCCTGCTTCAAATCCTTTGTGGCATTCAAAATCTGGCAGATTGCATCATCTGATAAGCAACGATACAGCCCATCTGTACATTGAAGCAGTACATCATCCTTTTGCAGAGGGAATGGTATCCGATTTCCACTGATCAATGTCAGTTCCTGAATGCCAAGATAACTTGTCAGTGCTGCACGCTGCGGATGACGCAGTGCCTCCTCAGTTGTGATACTCCCCTCCTGCACCATTTGATCCAAATGCACGCCAAAATTGTGATCGATATTCAACTGCTGCAATTCACCTGCACGATACAGATAAATATGGCTGTCACCAATCCCGCACCAGAATAATTCTCCGTTCCGGATAAATACAGCAGTCAATGTTGTGCCGGCTTCCATTTTGCGGTTTTCGCTATCGCGGAGGTCTTTGACTTTTTCATTTAGTCTCAGTGCCGCACGGCCCATCTCTGTGGAAATATCCGTCGCCTGTGCATTTTCGAGCAGATGCTGTGTCATTCCCTGCGCCGCCAGAGCACTGGCACGTTCACCGCCGGATAAGCCGCCCATGCCGTCACATACCACACATACTGTACTGAATTCGTTATGGTCGAAGCGAACTGAATCCTGCTGATTGTTTCGCGTTCCAATCGACATATAACTGGCAATTTCCGTTGTGTCGGTTTCACAGCTGTCAAAGCAAAGTGTCTTTTCCGAATCGTTTTCAGACGGGTACAAAAGCGTCTGCGTCACATCATCCATCGCCTGCATTTCGTCGGCAGCTTTTCCCTTCAACTTTTTTCTCTTAAAAAGAGAGATCACGCTTCAATCACCACCTTGAACGTATACTCCGGTGACAGGACATAAAAACTGTCTCCATCCCTCAATGTATACTGTTTTCCTTTTTCCATTGGCTCTCCACTTGAAAGGAACGAGCCAAACTTTGAAAGGTCTCGTATTGTAAAATCTCTTCGTTTTTCATTGTAGAAAATCTCACAATGGTTTCGGCTGATTCGATTGTTTGCTGGCATCATAACATCGCTTGTAGCCGACCGGCCAATCTTTATCGTGCAATTCGGTTCAAGTAACCACCTGCGCTTGGAGAAGCATCCAGCTGTTTCTCTGTAATCAATCGTCAATTCCAGATAAGCCAGTCTGCGTTTCTTTGGGTGAAAGAACGCAGCCAAACCCCTGGGCTCCTGTACGCTCTGTTCTTCAACAGAACACACTTTTTCAGAATCATCATAAGCTGTATCTGTTTTCGGGCGGATCACTGCCGTTCTGGACGCCTTCGACTTTGGCATCAACGCTCCCAAATCAATGTCATAATCTTCCGGCTGAACGACCTGCTCCAGAGCACTCAGAAACTCCATCATGCTGCGATAGCGGTCATGGTAATCAAATGCCAACGCATGATCTATTACATCTGATAATGGTTTTGAAACAGCTGGAGCCAACTTCCATAGCGGAAGATACGCTCCTCCCTTTGCCCGGCTCAAAGCGTCCAGCATTTTCTGGCCGGACACAATAAAGTAAAAAGTTGATGCCAGTGCATAGATATCAGTCCACGGCCCCTGACAGGGTTTTAAGGTGTATTGTTCGTATGGTGCATAATTGGGCTTCAGATAAATCTTTCTGCCCTGCTTTGCACTGCTCTGACGGAAGGAACGCGCCGCACCAAAGTCGATTAGTTTGATTTCTCCATTCTGTGTAATCAGGATATTTTCCGGGCTGATATCCCCATGGATCATGCCAAAGCGGTGCACTTCGGCTAAGGCACTGCCAATCAAAAGCAGCATCTGAAGCGCCATCTTGAAAGTCTGCTCTTCGTTGTGTTCTTTCTTAAAGGCACGCAGATTGCAGCCTTCGATTAGTTCCATCACAAAATATGCTGTGCCATTTTCTTCAAAAAAATCCTGAATATCAACAACAGCGACATTCCCGCGAAGTTCCTGCAGTGTTCGTGCTTCTTCAATAAAGCGTTGTTTTCCATCCTCAAACTCACAACGATTTTCTTCGCCTGTCAGGGCAACCGTGCCATCAGGCATTCTGCCCTGAATCAAATTGGACGGAAAATACTCCTTGATGCAGCAGCGTGATCCATTCGACATATTCTTCGCCAGATAGGTAATGCCAAAGCCGCCCTGTCCGAGACTTTTTCCCAGCAGATATTTTGTGTTCAAAATTGAAAATGGCTTCAGGTGGTTTTCCCCCACAGATGCTTTATCCAAAACATATCCACAGTTCTGGCATTTTCCGCCTTCCATCGCTTCCCGAAAGCAGACTGGACAAAGCTTTTCTTCCAATGTGGCCATCGTTTTATTTTACCTCATTCCAGCCTCTGCTGAAGTCAAACCTTGAACTGGAAGATCTCATTTCCTAGCGTGATGTACATACCATCCGTCAGAACCACGATATTGTTTCCAGAAATCTTCTGATCCCCAACGAACGTGCCATTTTTAGAGCCAAGATCCTGAATCGTGCAGGTACCGTTATGGCAGCTGATCTTTGCATGGGCACGGCTGATGATCGGGTTGGAGACGATCACATCTGCCTGCGAACCCTTACCAATGACCAACTCTGTATTGTTCATAATTGCAAAGCTCTTGCTCGTGTTCATCTGGATCAGAGTAGCAACTGCAGCCGAGGCAGACGGGATGCTGCCGGTCACAGGGGCAGTATCATTATCATCAATCAGACCAGTCGGCGCATTCCGGTTTTCGTCATCGTCATCCCAGTAGGCATCACCCTCTGCATCCTCCTCGGAATGAACTGCATAGCTGACGATTACAGAGGCAACGGACAGGATAGCGGCAATTACCAAAAGTGCGATCAAAACTGCAGTCATTGCAGGAACAAATCGCATTTTTCCCTGAGCAATAGAAATGTCTTTGAGAAATCTCACTTTGAACATCAAAGAGTAAATCACGAATATTTCAATTTCTGCTGCAAGGCTGGCCACTAATGCCGTCCAGCTAATTGTATACAGCTCTGTCACAACTGCTGCAATAATCAATACTGTTAATACAACGATCAGAATAATGCCCGCTGAAGAAGTCTTATTTTGCGTTTCATTCACCGAAGCACTCAGCAAAGTCGAATTTGACAAATAGTGAAATACACTTGTACTTTTCTTCTCAACAAAAGTTTGCAGATTTTTAACGGTATCCGCAGATGCGCCTTTTTCTGCATCATCCCAAGCATTCTTCCATTTTTCCTGAACAGCAGAGTATCCCTCCATATTTTCAGTTACCGTCACCCACTTACTGTCCTTGTCTTGGGCTTGGAACTTCACCCGGAATCCCGGCACAAAAAGTGCAACGAGCAAAATTGCTGTGGCGATCCATGAAAGGACTGCACCGATTTTTTTACCTTTCGGTGCATCTGAAAAGAAGATTGCAAATTCTTGATTGTTTTCCATACTAGTGTCTCCTTTGCTTTATAATGTTTGATCTGCCAGATCATAATGTTTCAGTAAAACATCTTTTACGAGTTCTCCTGATGTTCCCGGCCTATCCTTTTTCCAGAACGGAACCAGCCGTTTTGGTTTATCGAAGGTGCTTATGAGAATCCCTGTAATATTATCCGTTTCTTTTCGTTTCTTGCATAATCGGGTCACTTCTTCCAGTGCATCATGCAGCTTCTTTTCCTTGGTAGAATATTTGCAGATCTCCTTGATTTCGCTTTCCGTTATTCTGCGGCGAAACCCATCACAGCAGAGCAGGAATACCTGATGCGGCTCGATATCGCCATAGAGATAATCCGGTTTTACCGCCTTGCCGGCTCCTACGCATTGCAGTAAAAGGCTCTGGCGTGGATCTTTTGCCGCCTGCTGGGGTGTAAGTTTTCCTTCCGTTATCTCCCGCTGCACAACGGTGTGATCCGTTGTCAACTGATCAATCGTGTCCGAAATGACATATGTTCTGCAGTCTCCAATATGGCAGATGTAATACTGATTCTTCATAAGAAGCACAGCTTCCACCGTTGTCCCGCTGCGAAAGCCAGCATTTTCCGAGTGTTCCTTCAGCAATCCATGAAGTTCCTGAATGAGCTTGTCCCAATCATTAAAAAGCGCAGTCATCGGAATTTTCTGCTGGTACAGCCCTTCGATCTGGTTGTTGAACCAATCATGAAACGCTGTCACAACTTCTGCGCTGGCTTGCTCGCCCATTTTCAACCCGCCTACGCCGTCACAGATCACCGCAAATACAATTTCGTCCCCTTGAGGCTGTCTACGCTGCATCAGAAGGAGGGAGTCCTGATTCGTTTCTTTTTTCCCGACATCCGAATAATATGCGGAACAAAATTTCATGGCTCTTTTCCTGCTTTCTCAGCGGTATTCATGTTCAATTTCAAGAAGAACCGCCTTTTTCCTTTTGTGTAGAAGAATGCTTCCAAATACGCCAAGCAGAGCAGCAGCCACAACCAGACAACTTCCACATATCACCATGATTTGTCCTACAGTCATCTTGTTCACCTCTTTTACTGCCAGTTATTTGCTGCAATTCGGTTCAACTCATCCATCTGGGGGTCATACATACCGGAGGCCTGTACAGTACGGTACAGTTCAACCGCCGTTGTATAGTATTCAAGTGATTTGGTATAGGACGCACCATTTTTTAGGTCGATTTCCCCTTGAACGAATGCAAGCCATTTATATACGCGATAGTCCTTAGGATAATCGGTCTTTAATGCTTGAAGCGTCTCCATGGCATCTGTGAAATCCCGTAGCTGATACTGCAGCATTGCAATGTTTAATCGTACTTCCAATGTGGTATTTCCATTGTCTTCCATCTTTTGGTATGTTTGCAGTGCCTTTTCCTGATACGAGGAATTTCCAGTCGCCTCGGCCTGACGGATATAGGAAGTCGCCAGCTGTCCTGCCAACGCATTGTAATATCCACCGGGTAATCTTTCGATTCCATGCTCCAGCAACTCGATCTCTTCGGAAATTTTATTTTCTCCGATCTCTTCGCAGATCGATGCGGCAAGACGGTATGCTCGTGCCAGCAAATCATTGTCATCAGATGTTTCTATCGCCTTATATGTAGCCTGCAGTGCACCTGACAAATCGCCCTGCTTTCTCAGCAGTTCTCCTTGAACGATCTGATAGTCCCCGCTCTGCTCCGCCTGAGGGATTGCAGTCTTCATCTGTTCAAGCACATCATTTGCGCCTGAAAAGTTCCCCAGCTGGATCATTGCAGTGGCAGCCCCCTGATAATAGCTTGGCACCTCCGGTGCATACTCCAAAGCTTTTTGATACATCTTGATTGCAGCTTCATAATCTTCCAGCGCGTAGTCTGCTTCCGCCGCAATATTGTAAAGGTTTGCAACGCTTTGCTTACTGTAATACTTCAATGCGCGGGACTGTGTTGTTTCAACAGCATCAATACACTCCTGATACTTACCCTGCCGATAGAGAAGAACAGCCTTTTCAATATACGCTTCCAGCTGATCATCATAGATTGCAATTGCCTGATTCAGATCCTGCTCAGCTTCGTCAAAGTGCATCTCTTCTGCCGCCGTGCGGCCTTTGCGCACAAGAGCATCATAAGCTGCATATCTTTCCACACCGATTCGCTGTGTTCCAAGCAGAATGGTGGCCATTCCTGCGATTGCAAGCACGATTGAAGCCGCTGCCACGATTTTCTGAGAGCGAACGACCTTTTTATAGCGGCCATCGATCGCATGGATATCCTGCAGAGCACGGAGCATTTCCTGAGCATCGCAAAAACGTTCTTCCTGCCGTTTCTTCATTGCTCTGGAGATAATAAGCAAAAAACTTCGGCTGAATTTTAGCTTGTAGCTTGTGATGGGCCGGACGCTTTTCAACGAATGGCCGGGCTGCTGACCGGTAATAGCATAATACAATGTTGCACCGATGCCATAGACATCCGTTCGCTTGCTGATCGTACCATACCCACCGGCATTCGTTGCCTGCGCCGCTGTCACGGAAGCATTTACACTGCTTCCAGAGGGTGCCGTGTTCCGATAGGCAACTGCATCTCCGTACCCACGCAATGGCATCGTTTCGGCCAGTGGAACCGTTTCAGCAGAATCCGGCGTCAGATGCGTTCCTTCCGGGCGTGTGTATTGCTCCGGTGCCGCATAACCCGGTGTCGCACCAATCGCCAGCACTCCCTTGGAAAAAACCAGCGAGGTATTAAAATCGATCACACAGATATCCCCGGAAGGCGTAATCATAATATTGCTGGGCTTAATATCACAATGCAGGATCGGTGGGATCTGCGAATGAAGATAAGCGGTCACTTCGCAAAGCTGACAAGCCCATCGATAGGCAAGCTTTTGATTGACCGGGCCATGTGTTTCTACATATTTCTGCATATTTACGCCCGGTATCATATCCATGATCGTGTAGACATAGCCGCTTTGGCTTTCAATCACGTCATAAATACGCGGCAGATACTTATGTTTGAGCGTTTTCAGAATGTTTGCCTCGGCGCGTTCATCCATCCGTCCCTTGAACTTTTGCTTCACACGCTTGATAACAACATCCACGTCCAAACTATCTTTGTGCGCACAGTAAAGTGTGCCCATTCCGCCTTCGCCCAGCGGATAGATCCGGCTGTATCCACTTCCCAGGTCAGCGGCCCACTGGCTGACATCGTTATAATTCATACCCACACCTCCGTATAAATCTTAGGATGCCAGGTCATCACTGAACGCCGGAAATTCCGATTCGATCTCAGACCAGTCAAATTCCTCGTCTGTACCATCGTCCTGTGCGGGGTCGTATGCGGGAGCTGTAATGCTGCTTGACGAGCTTGCCGCCTGCGTTTCAGAACTTCCTAAACCCTTCCGGAGGGCTTCCTGCGCCATCGAATTTGCAACGCTTGCCGCATCACCGGTAAGGCCGCTGTCCTTTACCACTTTGCTTGCGGCACTGTCGGCGACTTTTTCCGCCACCTTCTGGGTCACAGTCTTAGCATCATCCTTCGGGTCCAGCTGAACTTTTACAGAAGAGCTTTTCCCAGCTTCTTCTTGCATAAAATCTTCGATCTGTACCGTCAGTGTGCAGCTTCCATCCGAATTGACTTCGACCTTCTGATTGATCGCGTTAAAGTCCACACCATTCTCTTCTGCTTTTTTCAGCAGCTCTACAATGCCGTTTTCATCATCCTGCGCAGAATAATATGCTCCCAGCAAGGCATACGGTTCTGCATTCTCCGGTTCCGCCTCAAGCCATGCAGTGCTCACGTCCTTCGCAAAGATAGAGTTGGTATCATCCCAATATTGATCGGAAAGGAATTGGAACGGGATGTTTCCGCCGCCATTTTCATAAACCATGTTTGCATCCTTCAAAAATTCCGGCAAAAACTCTGCGTCATTCTCAAAAACTTCCTGTGCCTTGTTAAGGACTTCGCTTGCCTCATCTGTCTTTCCCTGTGCGGCATAGGCTGCATAAAGTCCTGCGTATGCTTCTTTGTTTTTGGGGTCATGCTGAATAATGTCGATATACTGTAAAATCGCATTCTCATAATCCAGCGAGACGAGATAATTCGTACCCAGATCCAAAACCTTCGTCAGGGAAAAGACTTCCGCTGTTTCCGAATCGGATTCAGTAGACAGCGTAGACATTGCATTTCTCGGGCTGCAGCCCATCAGGACTGCGGCACTCAGTGCAATTGCCGCTGCTGCAATAATTTTTGCTTTTTTCATTTTTTGCTCCCATTGGCCTTACGTCAATTGAAATTTATTTGCACCATCTGCCAGGGAAAGAATACTTCCTGACGGCACATACGTCGGCACATTATAAAGAATGCGCTTTCCATCAACAAGCACGCCATTTCGGGAAAGATCTGTAACGGTATACCCAAGCTGTTTTCCATTATATTGGACAGAACAGTGTACCCGACTGATCTTTTCACCATCAAGAATCACAGCGGCTTCCGAAGCACTTCTTCCAATCTTGAGCAGTTGTCCAGGCTTCAATTCAATCGTTTGTCCGGCCAAGCTCCCAACTAACCCAATAAGCGTTCCCCGCCCGAAAGACAGGGAACGCTGTGTAACAGGGCTAGTGCGTTTTACAAAATGCCGTCTTTTTTCATATATGGCCGCCAGTTGATTGATATCCGAAACAAGTCGGTGCATTGCAATAAAATATCCAAAGAATGGAATCAGGATCATCCAGATAAAGAAGCTTTCGCCGTCCTGCCGGATCTCCACATCGTATTCGTCTGCACTATCGCAAAGCCGGTCTGCAATTTCCGCGAGCCACAGATACTTGTAAACGCCGAACGTCAGAATGCTGAACGCTATCATCTTTCCGACACCAACGGTATCGCGGCCATCCTTTTTACAGATCGCATTGACATCCTTTACCAGCGAATCCATAAACCAGTAGTGATACAAAGAACAGGTTGCGGCAAAAAGCAGGATATATTGCAGGAAGCTCCGTTTTTGCTTGAGCAGCGGAGCGCTTGGTTTTGAATCCATTCGGTTCCTTTGTTTGGCTGGCATATCTTATCGCTTACAGCAGCTTCATAATGTTGTTGCTGTCTCCCAGAGAAATCTCGGTTCCGCGTGCAAGCTTCACCGGAGCATTTGCGGGCAGGCGGCTTCCGTTCACATAAGTACCGTTGCTGGAGAAGTCCGTGACTCGATACTGCTGGGTTTGGCTGTTAAACATAACCTCGCAGTGCCGACGGCTGATTTTTTGTGCTCCCTGAGAGAATACGATCTGAGCTGCTGCGCCATCTCTTCCGAGGATCACAGGCTGATCCGGCGTAAGTGGGAAGTTGGAACCCGCATACATGCCAGAAATGCCTAAAAGTGCAGGCGCATACTTCGGTGCAGCGGACTGGCGCAGCTTCTTTTCCTGCTCAATCTTATTTCCGAGGTTGTTGATTTTTTCTGCAACATCCTCCGGCTTGATTGCAATCGTCAGACCAGAACCCTCGGCAATACTGCTCTGGATACCATCCAGTGCGATGGCACGGCCCTTCAGCTCTTCATATACCAGAGCCTTTGTCATGTTATAATACGGTGTCACATAGAGCAGGCCGACAATACCGCCGGTAATATTATTGAGGATCCACCATCCCAGGTAGCTCAACTCAAAAATCAGAATATCACCGATATGTCCCGCAGTCATTTCCTTGCAGCGTGCAATCACCTGCTGCGCCGTCAGTTGGGGATGATCTGCCTGGACCCATGCCATCGGCCAGAGCTGCAGTCGTCTGTAAACACTGATGACTGCAGCAGCGATCATACCAACAATCAGGATCAGAAGCGCAAGCCAGATGACACCGGACAGCAGAAGAACAAACGTAAGGATCACTGTTACCACTTCAATTACAACAGGAAGCCACTGGATGACAATTTCTCGTGTTCCTGTGATAATTGCAAACTGGACAAAGAAGTCAAAGCTTTCAAAAATGCTGGTGGCGCTTGTCCGTGTTCCATTCTTGCGCAGGTACAGATAATAGCGGTATCGTGCGACTTCAAACGGAGCCTTGAGCATTGCAGTTACAATTCCTGTCACTGCCACTATCAGAACGAGAAGCAACGCCAACAGAATAAACTTGACCGGGCTGAATACGATTCTGGGGCTGTAATAACCCCAGATGGAAAATCTACTGAAATCGTCGATGATAGACATCACAAGTGAAACGATTGCAGTACCATAAATCTGAAATGCCGCCGCAGAAAACGCCGCCATTAAACTTGTGACGGTCAGTGAGGAGATAATCGTGTAAAGAATCTCCATACCGATCATGCCGGATTGGTTTCCGTTATGTTTTAAAATGCTCTTGGCACTTTCTTTATCCGCAACTCGATTTACCATAATAACCCCATCCTTTCAGCTTACCAGTGAAACTGCTCTCCGCACAGGGGAACAAACATCAGCTTGGTGTCACCAATGTTCAACAGATCCATGGTCTTGAGTTCGACCGGGTTCAGCACCAGCTTATCGTTCACATAGAACAGTTCCTTTGAGCTGCCCGGCTGCGCCAGATACACATTGCTGCGGGGATCGTACACTACGATCGCATGCGAGCTGCGAGACACCGTATTATCTCCCAGAATGCAAACATCCATCTCAGGCGAACGACCAATAAAGTTGCGGCCCTGATGCAGGCGGTAATCCGTGCCCTTATTTACACCGTCGGTGCAAACCAGCCAGCCGACCACTGGTGCCGGCTTTTCCGCCATACCGTCCAACATATCTGCGGTCACAGGCAGGGTGCGGTCATCATCGCTTACAGTCGGTGCAGTCACATTTGCAGGCTGAGAAACTACAGGCTGAGAAACAGTCAGAGGTTCCGTTACCTCATTGGCGGGCTGGGGCGCATCCGGAATATTCAGCGGCACAGTGGTCTGGTCTGCGCCGATGCTAGCAGCTCCGCTCATGCCGCAGTGGGGGCAGTTGTTGCCAAAGCGGGAAGAATCATAATAGTGGCCATTCGGACATTTCACCAAAGTCATAATAGGGTCCTCCTCAAAATAAAAATGTTTTTATATCCTCGACAGACATATTCCGCCGCAGAATCATCAGGTGCGCTCCATTCATCTTGCAAGTTGAATCACACGCAGAACGATATTTCCCAGTTGGAGCGTATCTCCAACATGAAGCAGGTGTTCCGCTGGAATCTTTATTCCATTGACGTAAGTTCCATTGTGTGAGTTCAGGTCAGAAAGCACCACACCGCATTCCCGCACCTCAAAGACACAGTGCTGCTTTGAGATCCGCGGGTCGTCAAAAGAAACATCACACATTTCTTTGCTGCGACCCCAAATCGCACTTTTATATATCGTGCATTCGATCTGCCGCCCAGCCTGCGCACCGCTTACAAGCTCCATAAGCATTTTAACCGAACTGGAGTTTTCTCCTGCAGATGAGATCACAGCCTTCGGTTCAGTAACAACATGCTGAATCTCATATTCAACTTTCTGCGTTTCAACAGGCTGTTCTACCCTGTTTTTCTTTCTTTTTATCCAAAGGAATATTACGATAAAAAGAAGAAACAGGATTCCGCCGCCCAAGATATACCAGCCAGCATCCCTCAGCTCAAATGGCTTGCAAAAGTCAAAGCTGCTTTCTTTCAATGGATTTTTTTCCATCGAATCATCACAGATGCCATACATTTCCAAGGTATAGTCGCCCTGCGGGAGATCGTCCGGCAAAACCAGTTGATAGCAGCGCTTCTCTTTGACTACGACACCCTTGATCTCTTGCGTTTTCTCATTTCGCTTCAGTCTATAAGCATTTGCTTTGTCCGCGCCGAGAACAGGCTCCGAAAATTCGATTTCGATCGTATTTTTTTCATTGTCGTATCGGAACGATATGACCTCTGGTGCAGTATCATCCACCAGCCAGTTTGTGATCCGAATCTGCCTTGTATCGCTTTGCGCTCCAGCTGTTTCTTTCAGGAGCAGTGTGTGCAGCTCCCCATCAGCATAATTTGCAGTGCTCTCAAATCCAAGACAAACGGTTTGATTCAGCCGTTCTTTCCACTTTTGCCATACCTGAGCTGCATTCTGTGGGCCAAATACAAAAAGTTCGCCTCCCGTAGTGCGCGCAAATGTCCCCAGCCCATCCCGTGACTGCCGATCTGCCGTATCCACACAAAACGCATATACCGGCATACTTGCCTGTGTCAGCCGTGTTTCAAGTTCTTCCTGCGTGATGCCCGCATCCCCTGTATCCTGAATGCCGTCTGAGATGACCAGAACGATCTGACGCTCCTTCTGTGATTCAGCCTCCACATATCTCAGGCACTGATCAAACGCCCGGTAAAGGTTTGTTTTTTTATCTTTTGCCTGTAACAACGCCAGTATTTCCGAGATCTCATCCGCATTCCGGCTGTCCGAAACCTGCATCTTAACGGTATCTCCAAAGGTAATCAACGTGATTTTGTCCTTTGGTCCAAGATTCTGCGCAAGTTCCTCAACTTGTTCTTTGGCTGCTAAAAAGTATTCCGAAGTAATTGAACCCGATATATCCAGCATGACCAGATAGGAAGTGCCGTTTTCATCCAATGACTTTCTTCCTGTGCTAGTTAAGGCGTTTCCATCCAGATACGCCTCACAAGCCTCATTCGCATTCACGCCCCGCACATAAACCTGAATCTGTGGCATCTCTGCTCGGACCTGTTCGATTTGAAAAACTTCAAGTTCCCCGGTACCGGGTGACTGCGCTTTTGCACAAAGCGACATTCCGCTGAATGCCCCCAGCAAAAATATGACGCCAATGACCGCTACCGATATTCTCCGCAAAAACTTTGAAAACATAACTGTTCCTCTCCCACACACATCTGATCACCATCTGCTAATAACTGTGGCTCCGAAAGCAGCTGCCCATTCAGATAAACCAGCGAAACCTCACCGGGAACCAGTATAAATTCTTTGTGTTTTCCATCATAAATGACTGAGCAGGCACATCCGCATTCCTGCCCTATCAACTGAATCGGAACCTCTGCATTCACTGCTGTTCCAATATCGTTCCGCCCTTCGTGTAATCGCCAATCCCGTCCGCAGTTTTTTCCTTTTACACAAACGACCCATCCAACAGTTGGTTTTGCCACAGCATCATCTTTCAGTGCCTGATAGCCGATCGTCTTGTCTGCCGCATCATCGAGTGGTGTTGTATAAGCTACAGTCCTATCTTCGTTCTCATGGTTTTGGGAAGACAGCGAAAGACAAATCGGGCAGACCTTATACTTTTCATCATCATAGAAATGATGCCTTGTGCACTGCTTGATTGCCATCGTACATCTTCTCCTTTTCCGGATTGTCGCAGAGTACCTTACTCTGCGAATTGTTTTGCAAAAATACGATTATGCGCTGACTTTTTGAAATCGACGGATTATTTGACGGCGATGAAATCAGCAAGCTTCTCCATACTATCTCGCTTTAGACTCAATGAGGGATGAACATATCGATTCATCGTAATGCTGACAGATGAATGTCCTAAAATTTCACTTAGTGTTTTAATATCGATATTAGCCTCAACGCAACGAGTAGCAAATGTATGACGTAAAACATGAAAATTCTTCCTATCTATGCCACATTCCTTAAGAATTTTATGAAAACGGTACTGGATACGACGAGGCTCGACTACTTCTGATAACGACCCGCTTAAAAAATATCCAGTTTTCTCCATTGGATATTGACTCAAAATCTTTAGTAAAGTGTTCGGAATGGGAATCACACGGTTTGCTGAGCTACTTTTAGGTGCAGCGATTATGATATGCGTCTTTTTGTTTTCTGAAGTACGCTTTTGCATACGCTGCATCGTTTGACAGATGCAGATTGTCTTATCAGAAAAAGAGATTTTCTCCCATGTCAGCGCACATAACTCACCAACTCGGATTCCTGTGTATAGACAGATGAGAATTCCAAGATTAAGAGAGTCAAGCTGGTTCACTAGATATTCCTGCAAGGTTGTCTGCTCGGACAGACTTAAGATTCCCATTACCTTTGGAGTCTGTTTGACCCTTATGTTGAAAGCAGTCACATCGATAGAAATATTTTGATCCTGTGCATAATGCAGAATTCTCCTCAAAACAGAAAGAATATCTGAAATTGTTTTAGGGGACAGCCCTGTTCCATCTTTTTTTCCATGCTTTTCCAGCTCCTTACAAAAGGTACAGACTCGCTCACTTGTAATCTCTGATATCTCTAATTGCTGGAATGATGGCATAAGATAGCAATTTAGTAAAGTGCGGTAGCGAATATACGTTGATTCCTTCAAACTGGTCGATGAATTTTCAAGCCATATAGCAGAAAAGCCCATGAATTTACAATTTGTAGCAGGGACTTTTTCAGCATCATAAGTATTCATAGCTTGAATAACTCTTTGTAAATTGTTTCGAACTTCATGGTAAGAAGTCGCATATAGATAGCCATATCGCGGTTTCCCTTGCGTATTTCGTGATTTTATGTATCGAGCTTCCCATCGGCCATCCTTCCGCTTATAGATGTTCAATCCTTTTCTTGCCATAGGTAGATTCCTTTCGTTTGACGGTCTATTTGACGGAGCATACAATCAAATTGTAATGTTTTTAGCGAAACTGTCGATTACTCCAAACATTATTCCCGAAATTTATTGGCCTTTGGACTGTTTTCCCTTGACTGATAGCTGAATTTGCAGTAAAATTCAAGAAGAACTACCTGTCGCAGAGTAAGGTACTCTGCGATATGAAAAGCGCAGCCATGAGCACCACGAACGCTCATGGCTGTATTTTTTTACTCTTCATCTGAAATCTGTGGAATTTCGTTTAGGTCAGTTTACAAGGAACTACACGCAGACCACGAAACGGGGGCTGCTGACAACAAATAAAGGCTGAGTATCAAGCACCGGGGAAGTGCGGGATATTCAGCCTGTTTTGTTGTCTTGGGTTTCCAAAGGGGCTTGCCCCTTGGCACACGACTTTGCTCGCAAAGTGTAGTGTGTTATACGCTCTGTCGGCGTTGCTGCGAAAATGCGGTTGCCACCAGGGAGGGCAAGGGCATTTGAAACGGCAGGAAAACAGGGCTGTGATTGCGCCGCAAGCGCAGGACTGGTTTCATCAGCAGACAGGGCGTATATGAAAGCCCCGTCCCTCGTCCTATGCCGGACTATGGGACAAAATGTTCCGCACTTGTGGACACACTCACGAAAAAGCAGACAGATTTTTCTCTCAAAATTGAAATGGGCGGGAAAGCCATTTTAGGGCTTTCCCGCCTTGATTACCCATCAGCAAAGACGGGCGAGGCTGTCAACGGCGGCGCATTTATGCGCCGTTCATCTTGACCGTTGACTGACACGGCTGGCTTTGCTATCCGTTCCTAATCTGTATGTAATCAATATAATTTACGAGGAAGATTTCCAAATAGACTGTCTAATTCTTCATGGGTCATTGCTCTAATAAGTGCCCAATTATCTTTTTTCATAAGAATAAATGGTTCAAGTCGTTTTATGGCTTCGTGGTATTCCATTTGCCCGATGATTCCACCTTGTGGATTTGTAAGGCTAACCATTGTAATAATCCATTCGCTAATTGTCTTGCCCTCTATTGCCCACTGCTCCTCCGGCACGATGGGGAAAAGAGAATCGGTATCTTCTGTAAGCGCAAGCCCTATCAAAAGTGTACCATCTTCCTTTTCGTAACACTTAGGATTAGCTTGATATGCTTCTTGTAAAAGTTTTTCAATATCCGGCTTTGTTAGCTTACTATTTGTCTGCGAGTTCTTTTTCTTAAAGAAATTCATGTTTTTGATTTTCTCCATTCTGTAATTTCATATTTATTACTTTCTCCCCCGCTGTGGGGTTGGATTTTTCAGCAAGTCTGACTTCTGTGCAATCTTCTTCAGCCACTTCTTTTCTTCCTCGGACAGCTTTTTCAAATTCAATTTGAGCCGCTTACAGATAAACGCCAAAGCTGCTTGCTCCGGGTCGCTGTCTGGGCTGGCGGTTTCCTCGGCGGCTTGCAAAAAATCTTCCAGAGGATTGTCCTCCGGGACGCTGAAAAAATCGTCCTTATGCGCTTCCCGCAGGTCAAGAGCTATCTTGTTTATGTCCTGCTGTATCACATAGCGGCAAAAGCTGTCATCATCAATATGGGCGGCGATAAGCTGTCTTAACTGCGGGTCAGACAAGCCGGGATTGTGCTGCTTCATAATGGTTGTGCTCACAGCGTCCACAATGGCGTTTGCACTCTGCACCTGTTTGCCAGCGATACCGTTTACATAGATTTCAAGGTCAGCCATGAGCCGGGGGAAATCCGGGTGTGCCGCCAGCTCACACAAGAGGGAATTATCCACCCGCCCACTTTTCAATAGTTCAATCATATCATCGCTCAAACGCAGGTCTGCAAGATCGGCGTTTGGGTGCTTTCTTGTTTGGGACAGTCCCAGCAGATAATCGGCGGTCACGCCGTAAAACTTCGCCAGCTTGATAATGGCATAGTGGCTGATGTCCTTGAAGTCCTTTGCTTCATAACTGCCCAACGCAGACTTGGAGAGATTTACCTGTTCTTCAAGCTGCTCCAGCGTCAGCCCACGCTCCACACGCAGGTCTTTTAGTCGTTCTTGTATGGATAATTCCATGCGCTCCCTCCTTGTCTGCCCAATAAATGGGAAGCTATCGCTTACATCATATAAAGAAAAATTATATTAAATTCTCAATAACTGTTTCCGTCATTTTCAGTGCTTCGGTAATGTTCGGAGCGACATAATAGATAAAATCCGGGTCATGCACATAACAAATAATTTGACCGATTTCACCTTTCTCGCTTGGGTTATAGTCCAACATCAGATAAAGAGAACCGGCATACTCAGCAAAGGGAAACCAACGCTCACAAAACAGATATGGCTTTATGCGTTCGTCTAATTGTTGCAGTTGTTTTTCACCAATTACATTTGGAAACTCTGTCATTTTACAGTTTTTATTTTGAAAAAGAGATTTTAACTTGATTATTTCTTTTAGTGACAGTAGGCGATACCCGCGATAAAATCCCTCCTGCGGCCAAATTAAGCTCATATAGCCGCTGCCGTTTTTGTATGAATATACGATTTTAAAATCCTCTGGCAATCTTATTTGAAATTGATTTTCAAAGGCGCTTAATTCTTCTTTTGTAGCACCTTGAATTTTAAGATACTCGTCAATATCTTCCTGTTCTACTTCCTCATCATTTAGTGCTTCAGCATTTTCAAGGAGAAGCTGCTCATTTCTCTTGACAAGTTCCACTATGCTATCCATTTTGAACACCTCACAACTTCCGATTTATCGTCTTGTATTTATTATTTTACCACAATTCCGAGAGCGTGGAAATAAAGAGTTTTCCGGGCTGATTTCCGACCTTATGGATATACGGGGCGGGCGGTCTTTTAGGTGTAGACTTAGGGTAGTTCATCGATGAGCTGCACCTTGAAAAATGAATAACCGTCCGAAAAGGAATACCCCGGCAGGGGAAGCACCGCAACGAGCCACTTCGGGACAAAATGTCCCGAAGTCCGGGGAGCGTGCCAACGCCGGAACACGCCGCAGGAATGGGGCAGGAAGCCTTTTCGGGGAGAACGGCTAAGGAAAAATGGAGGGAACACATGAGAGAGAACCCATATAAACGACTGCCGCCCATAGAGCGCAGGCAGGACGGTTCCCTTTACCGCATGACACCGGCACAGAGGAAACAGGCAAACGCCCTGATCTGCCGGGAGTGCTGCTGTTATGAGGATGGGAACTGTATGCTCCTTGACGATGGGGACACCCACACCTGCCCCCAGACTATTTCTTTCTCGGTCTGCTGTAAGTGGTTCCGCTGGTCGGTCTTGCCGCAAATCGGAACGCTGGAAGCGGAGATTTTCCGGGATAAGGAGCTGAAACGCTGTGCGATCTGCGGCAGAGTGTTTGTCCCAAAGTCCAACCGGGCGAAATACTGTCCCGACTGTGCCGCCAGAGTTCACAGGCGGCAGAAAACAGAAAGTGAACGGAAAAGGAGGTCTTGTGTGGACAGTTAGGGGCTGAAAAGTCCTTGATTTACAAGGCTTTGCAAGCACAGAACAGGGGCAGGCAATAGAAACTACCGTCTGCCCCCGGAAACAGGCTTCTAACCGTCCACAAAACACGATATGACAAACACCATTTATATCCATCAGCCGGAAAAGGCGGTCAGCTTTACCCGGCTTCCGAATTTCCTTTTTGAAGCCCCCACATTCACACCCCTGTCCAACGAAGCAAAGGTACTGTATGCCTTTATCCTGCGCCGGACAGACCTGTCCCGGAAAAACGGCTGGGCAGATGAATATGGGCGGATTTACCTTTATTATCCCATCAACGAGGTAGTGGAGCTGCTCCACTGCGGGCGGCAGAAGGCGGTCAACACCCTGCGGGAACTGCAATATGCCGGACTGGTGGAAATCCAGAAGCAGGGCTGTGGAAAACCCAACCGCATTTACCCAAAATCCTACGAAGCGGTTCCAAACACCGACTTCAAGAAATCCCATTCTGGTACGCCGGAGGGCTGAAAACCGCACTCGATGAGTACGATAATCAATCCTCTTGAAGTACGAAAACCAGACGGTATATAGAAATACAGAGATAAAAACGATTTTATTTATATCTTATCCATTCCCTTCCTATCTGAGATATTTTCTGTGGGATTTTCCTGTGGAAAAGTCCCGGAAAGGAACGAAATGGGGAAAGGAGTTTCATGGCACAACACGCAATTTTGCGATTTGAAAAACACAAGGGCAATCCGGCAAGACCGCTGGAAGCCCATCACGAACGGCAAAAGGAACAGTACGCCAGCAATCCCGACATTGACACCAGCCGGAGCAAATACAACTTCCATATCGTTAAGCCGGAGGGCAGGTACTACCACTTTATACAGAACCG
>ERZ791619.449-NODE-449-length-23214-cov-8.3773_pt1 | contig 23214 bp, 15 predicted proteins | sample MGYA00510271_ERZ791619 | MGnify/ENA primary metagenome ERZ791619 (study PRJEB30046, sample SAMN00715209) | human gut metagenome | study: EMG produced TPA metagenomics assembly of the A metagenome-wide association study of gut microbiota in type 2...
ATCTTTTATCCTTTGCCTGCGGTACCACGATCTCATAAAAATAAAATCCTAAATACCCAAGTGCCTGCTTCTTCATTTTATAAAATGAAGTCCTGCCTATTCCTAACTCCTGTTGTACTTCCACATCTGTCTTATTATAATGACTGCAAAAACAGGAATGAAGGATCTCACTGAGCATCACACCATTCGGTGCATAGAACTTAACCAGTGTCATTCCACGATAGATCATATCTGACAAGCCATAAATGATCATCAGGTTATTCATTTCCCGGTGCATCTTTGGCACATTCAGCTGATTGTTATAAATGCTCAGATAACTCAACGCATATGCCATATCTTCATTGATTTTCTCCTGGCACTCCATATCCAGTTCTTCTAACACAATCTGATTTTCCAAAATCAATTTCTGATAGCTTGTCATCAGTTCTTTAATATCAGTATAATGTCTTTCAATCGTTACTTCCAGATAATCCTGTGCATGGCTTGCCATCTGGAAGGTAATCTCTTTCATTGATTTAATTGCATAATCTCTGTCTGTCATCAGTTTCAAAATCTCCTTATCATCATCACACTAACTGGCGGTCTTTCAGACCAGTTCGCTTTCCCCATGATTTTGATGGGAAGCAATTACTTACTACAACTTGCAGAAGCGGATATCCAAAAGGCATTGTGGGAGCTGCCTTTGCTGACCGGAATCCATCTTCTTATGTAAAACCTGCAGGAATATAAAGGGAAAGTGACTATCCCTGCCGGTTAATAATCCAAATAATATCGTCTATACCAATCTCTCCTTATGCTGTTTTTCTCTCCATAAACCATTTATCCACTTCATAAAACAAGTGGCTTTCCTGCCCCTGTATCATACAGGTGTACATCATTCCTACACCGCCTGCCTTTCTGCTGGCGCATCGCTCAATTTTCAAAATTCTGTCAATGCTATACTTTCTTCCATCCTCCCATGTAAAAAATATGGGAACCAGCTGTCCGTCTTTCCGAAACTCTGCTACTACATCTACATATACTTTGTTCATGCCGACACCTCACTATAAAATCTCAATTGCTCTTGGCGATGCCGGGATTCTGCGGATATATCCATTTTGCTCCAACTGCTTGATTCTGGAAAATGCTGATGATGTTGATTTCACCCCGATCAATTTTCCAAATTCCCGTATTGTCGGTGGATATCCATGTTCATTGGTATATCGTAAAATACACTGATAACTTTCTTCCTGTTTTCTGGTTAATGCTTTTTTCAAATCTATCCCTCCAATTACCCATGGAAATAACTATGTGGATGGATCGTGTGCGTACCAGCGTCTAAGTGGGATAAGACTTTATCCTGATACATTGCCGCTCGCTGTATACTGAAATAACCAAACCGTCGTCTGATCTCATCTACAGTACGATCCAGCTTCTCTAACTTTTCCTTTTTCTCCTGATTTCCAAATAAATCCAACTGCACGGGAATATCATCTAACACAAGATACGCAGCTCGGATTCCCAGGCTTCTAATGGGATGTTCCCATTTGTAATTATCTTTAAATAGCTGAAATGCTGCAGTTACAATCTCGTTTGTAATATTCGTTGGCTGTCGTAAATGTATCTGTCTGGAAAAACTATACAATCCATTATCTCGAACTGTAATTTCTACTGTTTTGCATTTAAATCCATGTTTCCGCAATCGTGCAGCTACACTTTCTGCCAATGCTATTTGAATGATCCAGACATCCAGATCATTTTCCAGATCTCTCGGTGTTGTAGTGCTATTACCTATCGACTTTACTGGTGCTTCATATCCTTCCTTGCAAACCGGATCTTCATCCCAGCCATTTGCGAAAGCCCATAATACATTTCCTATTTTTCCAAAATGGCTCTCTAACAACTTTTCGTCTGATTCCGCAAGTTGCCCGATTGTCCGGATTCCAAGTTTTTGCAATTTCTTATTTGTCTGTCTTCCGACATAAAGCAAATCTGACGCTGGAAGCTGCCATATCCTGTCTTTATAATTTTCTCGATTAAACTCTGTGATTGCATCCGGCTTTTTATAATCTGAACCAAGTTTCGCATAAATCTTATTCCAGGAAATTCCAATACTTACCGTTACACCCAGTTCGTATTTAATCCGATGGCTGATTTCTCTTGCAATCGTCATTCCGCTTCCTTTCAGATTTCTGCTGTCCGATACATCCAGCCAGGCTTCATCAATTCCATATGGCTCGATCTTGTCCGTATATTCCGAATAGATTTCTCTTGCCATCTTTGAAAATCTCAAATACAAATCCATCCGTGGTGGTACAAATATGATTTCCGGACAAATCTGTTTTGCCTGCCATAATGCCATTCCGGTCTTTACACCTTTTTGCTTTGCAATATAATTTGCTGTCAGCACAATCCCATGTCTGGCTTCCGGATCGCCACCGACTGCCAGCGGCATTCCGGCAAATTCCGGATGATGCAGCATTTCTACACTGGCATAAAAACAGTTCATATCACTATGCAGGATCACACGCTCACTCAAACTTTTCACCTCCCAGCTGTTTCCTTCAACATGATGTCTTATAAATTTTTGTATGTTTAGTATATATCGACATTCCGGAGATAGTCAAGTAACATCTTGGTTGTATTTTCTCCATTTTGGAGATTATTGTTGATTTTATTTCTAACATACGGTATAATGCATATAGAAAATTCAAATAGAAATGAGGCGAACAAATGCGTGATTTCGGGGAAATATTAGCAGAAAATAGAAAAAAGAAAGGATACTCTCAATCAGATCTGGTAGACCTGCTTTCTCAGGAAGGTATTCAGGTCACTACAAAAGCAATCTCCAAATGGGAGACCAATGCACGAGAACCAGCTTTACATGTTTTCCTGACACTTTGCCAGTTACTTGATATCGAAGATATATATGAATCCTTCTTTGGAGAAAACCCATATAACATTATGAGTGGATTGAATGAAGAAGGCAGAAATAAATTGATTGAATTTGCTGATATTTTGAAAGCTTCTAAAAAGTTTTCTCCACTGTCTGCAAAAATTATCCCATTCCATCATCCTGTAGAAATTACCTGGGAACCAGTTTCTGCTGGTACTGGAAATTACCTGGAGGATTCTGTAAAAGAAACCTATGATGTAGGACACCTTGCTCCTGAGCAGACTGACTTTGGTGTACGGATTTCCGGTGACAGTATGGAGCCACTTTATCATACAGACGATGTTGCATGGATTCAGAAAAAAGATTCTCTTGCTAATGGTGAAATTGGAATCTTCTATCTCAACGGCAATACTTACATCAAGGAATTACACGATGAGCCAGATGGTGTTTATCTGATTTCTTTAAATCAAAAATATCGTCCTATCCAGGTTTTGGAATCTGACTCTTTTAAGATTTTTGGAAAAGTAATCGGGAAATGCAAAGGTGCAGAAATTCCGGGATTTCATTAGATTTCAACAGCAGGTTCATGATCCTGCTGATAACAATAAGCAAAGGAAGTGATTGAATGGCAATCAATAATACACTAAAAGATATTCGTGAAGAACGGAATCTCATTCAAGCAGATTTGGCTGAAGCCATAGGTTCCTGCAGCCAGACTATAGGCCGCATCGAACGTGGAGAACGTAATCCCTCTCTTGAGATTGCAATCCGGCTGGCACATTACCTGAAAGTGCCTGTAGAAGATATTTTTCAGGTTGAAGACTGAAACACAGCTGCCAGAAAACCGAGGAGTAAAATCCCCGGTTTTCCTTTTGCTCAAAAATCAGTGTAATCCTTTTACGAAGTCCGCTGCGTTTTTCATATCTTCTTCATTCGGATGGTCTTTAGCAATACCTCCAACCAGTTTAAATGGTCCGAATGTGTCATACCCTTTACAGCCAAATTTTCCAACCACACTGGCATATCTTTTATCCAAAATCTGCTCTATGGTTTTATAATTCGCACTCCCGCCATAAGTACAGATCAGAAATATCTTTTTGTCGTCCGGTAGATTCTTCTCTGCAAATTCCAATATCGACTGATGAAACTTTGAAAAATAGATTCCTGATGCAAACCCAATCATATCATAACTGCTCAGGTCTGCATCTGGCTGTTTCACAGCATCAATCAAATCCCCCTGACATTCTTCTGCGATCCTCTTTACTAATTTTTCTGTATTTCCATGATGCACAGATGCGTATACTATCGCTGTTCTCATTTTTCTTCCTTTCCGTCTGCTCCGTCAATCAGGTCATAGCTCATATCCAAAAAGTCCAATATCTTCGCTTCACTGACTGAACCATCCAGTAAAATCGTGATCCAGTGCTGTTTATTCATATGGTATCCTGGTAAAAATCCATAAGTCTGAATAATCATGCTGGTCATTTCTGGATCGCACTTTACATCCATAATGTCAACCAGATCATTTCCCTCTAATCCCAGTTTCGATTTTTCAACCGTCATGATCACTGCATACCATTTCCCATTTTTATGTCGAAGTACTGCACTGTCCGATAGTTTACTCCATAAATATTCCGGCATTGTGCCATACTGTTTCTGCACATATTCAAAAATTTCTTCTTTCTTCACAATCTATTCAACTCCTGATTTTTCTGATATCCTGCCCATAATCATACCACATTTTCGTATCCCATACTACCTGCCAAATTCTTTTGCATTTTTCCGGTTCTCCTGACTTTAACTAATAGAGGGGTAAAACAGCAAGGACAGGAAGTGAGGATACACTTCCGGAAAATCCCAATTTAGGGTACCCTGCCCTAAATTGAAAAAGCGCTGAAAGCAACGATACTACTGCCCTCGCAGAAAGGAGAACACGCCAATGGCTGAAAGAAAGCGAAACAAAGAAATCCATTTTTATGTCACCGAAGAAGAACGGAAGCTTATCCGCAGAAAGATGATAGAATCAAAGACCAAAAACATGGGAGCTTATCTGCGTAAAATGGCAATCGACGGTTACATCGTCAACACCGATACCACTCCGCTGAAGAAACAGTATGAGGAAATGCACAAGATTGGCGTAAATATCAACCAGATTGCGAAGAAGGTGAATACCACCGGAGAGCTGTATCCGGAAGAAATGCAAGAACTGAAAGAGATGGTGAAAGAACTATGGCGTATATTAAGATCTTCCCCATTAAAGTAACAGACAAGAAAGCTCTGGACTATATCACGAATCCAGATAAAACTGATGAAAAACTGCTTGTTTCCAGTTTTGGCTGTTCTCCTGAAACAGCTGATTTGGAATTTGCCATGACAAGAGAACATGCAAAAAAGAACGGAATGGATAAAGGCGATAACCTGGCATTTCATCTGATCCAGTCTTTTAAGCCTGGTGAAACAGATGCAGAAACCGCCCATCGCTTAGGACAACAGTTTGCAGATGAAGTACTGAAAGGAAAATATGAATACGTGATCAGCACTCATGTTGACAAAAACCATATCCATAACCACATCATCTTTAATGCAGCAAGTTTTGTTGATCATCATAAGTATGTTTCCAATAAGCGGAGCTACCATAAAATCTGCCGGATCAGTAATCGCATTTGCCATGAAAATGGACTTGCCACCAGTATGCCAACCGGAGAAAAAGGTAAAAGCTATAAAGAGAACATGGAATATCATCGTGGCACCAGTTGGAAAGCAAAACTACGTGTTGCAGTTGATAAGGCAATCTGGACTTCCATCAACTATGAGGAATTTTTACAAAAAATGCAGTTAGCCGGATATGAAGTCCGCCAAGGAAAACACCTGTCCTTCCGTGCACCGGAGCAAAAGAATTTCACTTATATGAAATCTCTCGGAAGCTATTATTCAGAAGAAAATGTCCGCATACGTCTGGCTAAAAATCGTAGCAAAGCGAAAGTTCCAAAGCATCTGTCCAGAGAAGCTCGCCTGTATATCAATATTTCCACTTATGTTACGACCGGCAATCGAGAGGGATTTGAACGCTGGGCAAAACTCAATAATCTGAAAGAAGCGGCTCGTACCTTCAACTATCTTTCTGAAAATAATCTGCTGAATTATGAAGATTTCCAACAGCATGTTTCTGACATTGAAGCTTCTGTTAAAGCTGCCGATCAAAGAATAGCGCAAATCAACAATGAACTTAGCACACAGAAAGTCATTCAGAAACACTGTGATTCTTACCGTCTCTGCCGAAAAGTGATTGAAGATTGCAAATCTGCTAAAAATCCAAAAGCATACCGGACCAAACATCAGGCAGAATACCAGCTCCACGATTCACTAAAAAAAGAGCTTCAGGATTTCGGTGTTACCCAAATCCCAAGCTCTAATAAAATTCAAAAGCGGATTGAAAATCTTGAATCTGAACAGACTGCTACACTCCGGGAAAAACAAGAATTACAGAAAAAACAGAAAACTCTGAAGATTATTCAGCAGAATTTTACTGCGCTACTCGATGCTCCAGAGATCAGTTCAGACTTACTTCCGGCAAAAAGGGAACCTGTTTCTGTCACAAGAGATAAATAAGATTGCACTGGCAACTCGCTCATTTTCTTCCAAATCTTCCCATGGTTTCAAACCCATTTCCTCCCAGGTGACGCCATACAGTGCACCTCCGGAGGTATTTACCTTTGGATTATACCAGTTGCGTAACTAAACGAAAAGACCGGGATTTCCCGATCTTCTCATATTATTTATGGACTTTTCTTTTACAAATACTAAATATGACTAAGGATATTCCCATTAAAGAAAGCCACATAATTACATTCGTATCATCTCCCGTTTTTACATTTGGAGTATGACTGCTATTATCACCTGATGGTTCTTCTGAAACTGGTGGCGTATTCGTGGTAATTGGTGATATCGATTCATTTTTAAATTTAGGTTCTGCCGTTACATTCCAAATTATCTGACCATCATAATTACCTGGAACTGTTATGATAAAAGGTTCGCTTTGATATATTTGATTTCCAATTTGTGTTTTTTGTGTCTGCACAAAAAGATACACACCTTTTTCCAGATCTCTGTACATAACTTCTCCATCTGAGTTGGTCTTTCCGGACATTCCTTTGATGTTGTTATCCTGTACATATTTTTCCAGTTTTTTTGCAGCTTCTGCCTGAGCGGAAGAATCATCAAAATCAAATATGACTCCAGACTTTGCAAACTCACTCACTAATGCCCATGAATTATTTTTATATGTTCCAACCTGATACATCGTAAATTCAGTATTACTTAGCTTATATACCGTGGTCTCATCTTCAACAGTTGCTTTTAATAATATACTTCCCAGATCATTCGCAGACACAGGTAACGGAATGAGGAGTAAAAGCATACACATCACACTTGCCATACACATATATATTCGCTTACGTTTAATTATTCTACTCATGTTTTTTCTCCTTCCTGCGTTTATGTAACTTAATACTCACCCATATGATGATGAAAGCAACAATTCCAGCAATCAATAGAATCAAATTGAATGGGATTGTGCGCTGAAGACCAACTTCCTCATCTATCTTCTGTGCCTCTTCATACGGAATTCTAGTGCCACGTACAAGCAATCTGTGCGTGTTAACTGCATAAGGAGTGCATGTGACCAGTGTTACATAATCCTTGCCCTTTTCAATCTGTAAAGAATCTGTATCTGATGGCAATACTGTCAGAATCTGATCCACCTGATAGGCAAAGGTATGATGAAGAACTTTAATATAAAATACATCTCCAACCTCCATCTTGTTCAGGTCGGTGAATATCTTGGCATTTGCAAGTCCACGGTGTCCGGATAATACCGCATGACAGCTCTCACCGCCTACCGGAAGCGAGGTGTTTTTCAGATGTCCTACACCTGACTGCAGTACTTTTTCGGATGTTCCATGATAAACCGGAAGGACAACATCAATCTTTGGAATATCAATATATCCCATCATTCCAGTATCATCAATTTTCAAAAGATTGTTATACTCATCATCTTCTGTCTGGTTTTCATTACTTTCTGAAAACGGATCTGCTATGGAACCAATTCCAATCAGGCTTTCATTGTATTCCTGCGCCTGCTCGATCATTGCATTTTCCTGTTCTTCCGACAGATGAGAAACTTCCTGTTCATAATCTGTAGCAATCGTTGTGCTGTTCATCTGATTGATGTAATTGCTCACTACTGGATACAGGATTAAAGAAAATGCCGCCAGATATCCAATTCCTCTTAGTATTTTCACTATTTTTTTCATAATACCTTTCACCTTTTGTCTGTTTCTTCTGAAATATCCAGTCCACACTGGATATTTCAGAAAAAGCAGACATCCTCCCGGTGCAATACCGGGAAGATGAACTATCTTTTTATCCATTCTTAAACTTCAGAATGTCTTAGTTTTTTGCTTTCTTTTTGCCAAAAGCCTTGCTTGCTGTTAATACACCGAAAAGAACGATACCAGCCAGTGTTACCATAAGGGCACCCTTGCTACCAGTAGATGGAAGCTGTGCACCTGTCTTGTTTTCTACAGCTACTTCTGGAGAGCTATCTTTGTTTGTGATTGCAGTACCTGTTGTTGTAGTTCCATTGTATGTGTAATCAACTGAATAGCTTGTCAGTTTGCCAGTTGTTTCATCATAGTTTGCTTTAATCTCAACCTTAATGTCGCTGAGAAGTTTATTGTATCCTTCTGGAGCTTTTGTCTCTCTTAAGTAATAAGTTCCGGCATCAAGACCTTTTACAAGAACTTTTCCGTCAGTACCAGATACGATTACATCGGATTTGAAACCTTCTGCTGCTTCCTCAGGTGTTGCCTGACGATATTCACCATCTTTTACTTTAACAATATTAATCTTAGCATTTGTATCTGCTGCATCGCCTGCTTCGTTTGCCTTGTAAAGCTCGAATTCTGCATTTGCAAGTCCAGTCTTGGTCTCACCTTTTAAATAATATTTGAAGATTGTGAAATTGAAAGTATGTACATCTACGATGCTTGGTTCAGATTCACCTTTGTTATCTGTTCCTGGTTTATTACTGTACTCAACGGTAGCAGAGTTCTTGTTTGCATCAAAACCAGTTACGGCATTTTTATTTAAGGTTGCCGTATAAGTTACTTTAATTTCCTTTCCTGTGTTGTCTTTATTAGAAGCAAGGAAATTGTTCATTATAATTGTGATGTTCTGTCCGTCCTGTGTTAATGTATAAGTATTGTCTGCTTCCTTTCCTGCATCTACTTTAGTAATTGTAGTTTCTCCAACTGTCACAGAGGTAATTTCTTTAAAAGTAAGACCTGCGGATAATGTATCCTTGAAGTTAAATACATAAGAAGTATAACCTGTCATATCCGGTACTTTAGATGTCAGTGTGTAAGTCACTTCATCACCAATGTTGACATCATCTGCATTTTTGTCATTTACTTTTTTTACTACTGTCGGGTAATTGCTCTTCATATTAACTGTAGCATCAGTACCTGTAACGCTGACTAAAGAAGCTACGGATTTTACTGTTTCATTTCCAGGTGCTGTAGATGTATCTGTTGCACCTAATGGATAAACTACATAGTATCCATAATCCAGGTTATTAATTACCGTAGTAGTATCGGTTGTAGTTGCAGTTGTATGAGTAGCCTCTACAGTTGCAGTATTTCCAAGAATCCATCCCATGATATCTTTTGCAAATGCTGCGCCATTACTTCCATCTGGTCCGACCTGACCTTTAACATAGTTATATGCTGCTTCACTTAAAGCTTCGTCAGATAAAGATGAACCATTCGCTACTTTTGTTTTGAAAAATCCCTCATATGCACTGTTCAGTGTATATGCTACATTCTCGCCGCTTGTTGTTGCTGTAAAAATCTGATACAGATCCAGATTCTTTCCTGCCACTGTATTGTTGACTGTCAGGGTTCCTTTTGGAGCTTCTGCTGCAAATGCAGTCATGCTCATGGACAGTATCATGGTCATTGCCATCAGAACTGCCATAAATCTTGATACTAATTTCTTCATGTTCTTTTTCTCACTTTCTTTTGATTTTTTAGTGGTTCGCTGGGGATTCTTTCAGCTTTTACGGTGGAAGATCCTCACGCAGCCATACCTCTCTCATGACTCTGCTCCTCCTTTCCTACATCGTCTGTTTCCGTTTCCTTCTGCGTCCGGTATAAAGCAGGAACGCTAACAACAAACCACCTGCTACGATGAACATCATGATGCCTTTTCCGCCAGTGTCCGGAAGAAGTGCAAAATGTCGGTTGATAATCGTGAAGGTAAATCCATCATCAGAGCTTTTTATTGTAGTTGTATATCCGTTTATTTCCGTTTCCGTAACAGAATATTCATAATAATGCGTTTTGTCAGCATCATCTTTTATGTAGGCTGGAAGAGTTTCAATCACTTTCTGCCATGTAGATTTTGAAATATCACCTTTTATTTCATAGTTTTCATATCCCGGCACAACTTCTGTTTGTTTTGTTCCTTCCGCATCCGTCCAGCTTCTGGAAATTGTGACCGTAATAGAGTCTGGTCTGAGATTGTCCATATTTCGGAAATCTTTCCAGACTTTGTTTATCGTCAGGTTTACATTCTCATCACATGGATCCTGCGTATCAGACGGTTCCGGTGATGTGCTGTCACCTGTATTGACTGTCGTTTTGGCATCTGACATCAGAACAGCTTTTGCATCTGATATATATGCATTCAGATCTGCTGTTTCAGAAGAATCTTTTGTTGCCATAACTGCATTCTGCAAGGTGTTATACTCATCTACCTGCACTACATGTTTTACTGAGAAGATGCTCCATCCATTTTCCTGATTGAACGTATCTGTCAGAAGTTTCGAATTCTTTTTGATCTCATCAAAACTAATCGCCGGTTTTCGGTAGATACGATAATTGTTATTCTCACCTTCGACACCTGCTTTTGTATTAAAGTCATATACAGAGTCCAAATCACTTTTTCCACTGAATGGTCCCACCAGCTTAGATGTTCCACGGACCACATCGCAGTAATACATGTTGTTATTTTTCAGCAGTCCTTCGTCGTTGTATCCTACAAAGCCTCCGCTTCGTCCATCTGTTGCAGTACCGTCTGCATCATTTCCGGCACCGCCGGCATAGACATCGTATCCCGTACTGATTCCATATACATTGCTGTCTGTGATTTTTGTCCTGTTTGCCTTGATCAAGTTGACACTAATATTGGACTTTACATCATTATCTTTTGTTATGATTCCATTCTTATCACATGGAAGCTTAATAGAGGAATCTCCGATCTTAATGATTGCAAAATCTGTCTGCTGGTCGTTGTCTGCCGATTTTTTGGACAGTCCGACGGAAATATCAAGTCCCAGCAGATTCACATGGAGAAGATTTCCTTCATACAGCGCATCAACCTTCACAATTCCAAGATTAATATGCAACAAGTCGGAATCCTGGATCTTATCCAAATACAATGCCCTTACAAGCTGATCCAGAACTACGAATAATGCATCCACCACTGTGGAATCCAGTTTTACATCTGCAAGATAGGCAAAGCTTGTTCTTCCGGCAAAGCCTCCGGCTGTTCCACCGGATTCTACCAGTTTCAGACTATTTTCCTGATTTTTGGCATCTCCGGCACTACAACCTGACATTCTGGCAAGATTTGCGTAGCCAATAAAGCCTCCTGCAATCTGCTCCTGTCCGCCTTTACTCAAAACGGTATAACCACCAGGTACTCCTGTCACGCTACTGTCATCTATGTGGGAACCAAAAATATCCAAAACGCCGAGGGCACCGCCCAGAAGCTGTCCAAATTTATCTCCCAGCACATCCAGCTTCTCCATTTTTATAACTCCGCTTTTTCCGGAGTATCCTACAAAGCCACCTACGCTGTTCAGTCCAGTTACATAATTTAATCCTGTTACAGTGCTGTTTTTGACAGATCCATTTAACAGTGAACCACCAAATCCTCCAGCTGTTCCGCTGTATGTAACCTGATTATTCTGTCCTGCATCTGTTGCTGTGTTAGCACTGACGCCAAGCCCTGCATCTGGACTTCCTGTGACATTTCCGTAATATACATAGCTTCGGAACGCATCCAACACATCGGTTTTTCCAAGTTTTAAAAGATACTGTAATACCGAGGTCTCATTACCTGCACTGATGTTTGCAGCACCGGAAACATCCGCAATACCGAAGCATCCACCGGCATATTCACCGGCTACTACGGAACGGATCTTGTCTGCACGGATTCCGCTTCCCGGCGTATCCTTCTCGCCGAGGACCGCTCCGCAGAGACTTCCTGCAAATCCTCCTGCTGCTTTTGCGTACCCGGTATTGCTTCCATTTTGATAAGTTCCGTTTACAATCACGCCCCAGTCATCCCAGGCTGACACAGATGCACAACGAATAGTGGAAACAGTTGCATTCAAAACCTTAATCAGCTCTGCCGGAGCATTTACCATAAGAACATCCAGAAGCTTATTCAAAAGTCCCTGCTTTGTAGCTGTATCAATAGCTGCCACACTACCCGGATCTACTTTTCCGGCAAAACCGCCTACATAGGAAGTTCCATCTACACGCCTTAAATTTGTGATACTGCAGGAGGTAGTTTCATCTCCCCAGATCTGTCCACCGATCATCCTTCCCACATAGCCTCCGGCAAATCCAGCCGGGTCTTTGTCTGCAATACCGGTTGCTTTGATTCTTGCGCCGGAACGATATCCTTCCACATGTGACTGTTTTACAACCGGCACAAAGGTTTTTAATGCTGCCAGACTGTCTGCACCTATAATCTCAAGTCCCGCCAATGAAACGTCACCTGTGTTTGCCACAGAACCTGTAAGCATCTCACCAGCAAATCCACCACTGCTTCTATAAGCCTCTGCCAACTGAAGATCTACGGCAGTACCGTTTGTAACGGTTCCTCCTTCCATCCGACCCACATAGCCTCCGGCAGAACCACCCTGTGTTGCATTACTTGCCAGAATGCTCCGTCCTGCTGTAACAGCGTATCCATATGCATACTGGGAAATAATCTCATTTAACTGATTCTGATCATTGACTTCACCAAGTGCCTGTAATTTATTACCGTAACTTCCATAAGAGCCGACAGCACCAACCCACTTATTCCAGGTATCCGTATCCAGTCCACGAAGCGGTCCATAAACAGCTGTATTCTTTTCTGTCGGATACACTGCCTGAAGAAGCGTCAGCGGATTATCTAGTTTGATAAGACCGAATAAAACCTTCAGACTTCCTGTGTCTGCAACATTCGCACACCGCATCAGTCCTGTATAACCTCCGGCATATTCCGTTCCATATACGGAACGAATACGATAGGCCGCACATTCTCTTACGGTTCCTGTATATGCAGAGCCTTTCCAGTTATCCGTATTGTTTCCCCAGATCTGACCGCCGTAGTTGTAACCTGCATATCCCCCGGCAAGTCCACGGTAAATGCCATCATCACTCTCAGCCTGAGCCCTCACAGCACCTCCACATGGAATACTTGTTGTTTCACTGTTTTTGATTACTGGAACAAAGGCTTGTAAAACGCCAAGAAGATTATCTGCCTTGATCAGTCCTCCAAGAGCACTTAATCCATCTACCACATCTGCCGCACTCCCCGGCTCCATGGTTCCAACATATCCACCGGCACTTTCACGCCCTATGATATGTGCAAAATTATAAGAATTACTATTCTGAATCTGTACTCCTAGAAGTTCTCCTGCATATCCACCGGTTTTTCCGGTATCACCGTCTCCATCTGTTGCAAGAACATTAAATCCGCCTATCGCTCCGTAAACATCTGAACTGTCTATAATAGATGCAACTACGGTCAATGCTGATAACAGATTTGTAGCAGAAAGTACATGATCCAGAACGCTTGCACCTCCGATAGCCGCCGTACTTCCCATAGCAGCTTTCCCAATATAGCCGCCGGCATAACGATAACCACTTACCGCATATGCACTGTCGCTTCCGTAATAACTGCTACCATCTTCCTGCTGCAGATTCTTTGGCTCACTGACACCTGTATGCTGCAATTTATTTACATCGGAATTGCTGATCTGTACACCAGTTCCGCATCCGATAAAGCCTCCGGCACTTCCAGCATCCGCATCGTTGGTGCTATCTTTTTCAAGAGTACCTGTAACGGTAACAGTAAATCCTTTTTCTACAGAATTAACACTGGCATTACTGATCACCGGAACAAAAGCATTGACCAGGGATAGTAATCCTGTCAGATCAACCAGTTTTGTAAGAATTGATGATTTAGCTCCAATCTCTGCAACTGCTCCAGCTTTTACAAGACCTCCGAACCCTCCAGCATAACGAAGACCTTCTACTTTTAGAAGATTTTCTACTGCCGTTCCTTTTCCGGAATCAACAGCATTTGCTGAATTATCTACATGACCGCTCTGCATCTCTCCAACGAAGCCACCTGCATAGCCTTCTGCGTTTTCAAATCCGTTGTCAGCTGTAACAGTCAAACCATCTGCGGTACCAGCAACTTTGCAATTTGTAATTTTGCTGGATGCAGCCTGCAAGACACTCGCCAACTCTTTCAGACTCAGAATCTTACCAAGGACACTGTTCAAAAGATCTCCTGTGGCATCTCCTGCCTCCGCTGCACTTCCGGACCGCATGATTCCTATATAGCCACCGGCATGATACGGCGCTGTGACTTCTTTTACATTGGTCACATCAGAGTTCTTCACCATGACTGCTTTTCCATTACCGATATATCCTCCGGCATCTCCAAGCGCCACATCATCATTTTTCCCGAATGCTGTTACAACTAAGTTGTTTCCTTCAATAGAAGAATCGGAAATTCTCGGATAAGCCACATCCATGACACTGAGAAGCTGCGTTACATTTAAGAGACCCAGTAACTTAATAGAACCTGTCTGTGCCACATCACCAGGCATCAATCTTCCGGCAAAGCCTCCGGCATAGCTGGTTCCCTTTATGTAGGAAAGTCCGGTAATATTTGTTGTTGTAATCGCACCATTCTCGCCTTCGGTTGTTCCATCCTCGCTATTCGTGTCTGCTGAAATGAAATCTGCTTCTTCACTATTCTTTTCTTCTGTAGATTCACTCGAAGATGGATTCGTGTCTGCTTTGAATCCGGAATTGTTGTTTCCATAGTTGATATCTACTGCCTGTCCATCTCCCACAAAGCCGCCCGCCATATCAGCGGATACCTGAGGGTCAGAACCATTCGAAACATAGGCAATAGAAGTATTATTGAACTCCGGTCTCAGGGCACTGACAACTCCAAGCAGATTCTCTAATTCAATTCCTGTCAGTTTTGATGTAGTGGAATCTCCAGCACTTAATGCATCTCCAGCTTTAGCAAAACCTGCAAAGCCTCCGGCTTTTCCTGATGTTGCAGATGCAGTAACAGTTTTCAGGTTGCTGATCTTAGTGTCCCTTGCTCGTCCACTAATGCATTCTCCAATAAAACCACCACTATAACCTTTCTCATTGCCAGTAAACACACTATATCCTGACGAAACACCTGAAACAGTGCTGTCAACTGTAAACGTCTCAATCATCTGCCCTACAGAAAGAAGGCTGTCAATTTTCAAAAGCGGTAATCCAAGAAGTTTAATACCACCAACATTAGCAAGAGTACCACTTCCGAAATATCCGGCAAATCCTCCTGCACACTTTCCAGCCGTTACAGAATTCAGATTTGTGACGGATGTTTTCCTTACTTCTCCACCTGTTCCATAACCGATAGCACCTCCGGCACGACCATTCTCCTGATCTGACGCAGTAACTGTAAGTCCCAAAGAGCCTCCGTTTACGGAACAATCTTTACATTCAAAACGCATGTAGTCTGCTGCTGTAACTGTTCCGCCAAGGACATCACCGACACTGGTCATTTTAGCGTAACCTAAGATTCCTCCAGCATTCTCCGTTGCTGAAATCTTCACAGAGGAAGCTGCATTGATCTGATTCACACGGTCTGCAAATTCGTAGGTAACACCGGTCTTATTAAGCACTCGCTGGAGGGCTTTTGTAGTTGACTTTGAATCGTCCGTAAGTTCTGAAGTATTGGAAATCTGGACAGCACCTGCATATCCCACAAGTCCACCGGCATTTTTACCGTTTGCTGTTACAGAAATGTTATCTCCTGCAATGGTGCATCCGCTTATAACAGAAGGTCGAAGTCCCACCAGGTTCAGAAGATCCATGTTGGTAAATTTACCATTTAACAACCCTGTAAGAAGATCCTTTACAATTACCAGAAGTCCCTGGCTTTCATCAATATCCGCTACATCACCAAGAGTTGCTATACCGGCAAATCCTCCGGTATAATCTTTTCCGGACACTGTGCCAAGAGAGGAAATACTGCAGTCCACCGCATAACTATTTCGCATTTCTCCTATAAATCCGCCTGCATAACCACTTTCTTTAGATGGGGTTCCCTGTGCAGATACGTTTACCGCTCCGTCGATTCTACAGTTCAGCATAACTGTATTGACCGGGAAATTTCCCATTACTTCAATACCAAGGCTGCTTAATGCGCCTGCTACGACTGCATTCGCAGAACGTCCCACAAATCCACCGGAACAGTCATTTCCAGATACTGTGGTAGTGCCGCCTACAGAACAGTTTTTCATCACTGCACCGATGGCTTCCCCGGCGAATCCACCGGTACTCTTCTGACCTGTAACAGAAGTGCCACCGCTTACAGAACAATTCTGGATACTTGGATTGACATAGCCTACCGGAATCAATTTGTCTACACTGAGCAATCCTCCCTTTAAAAGTACAGTTAACAAATCACCGACTCCAAGCAGCGGAATCAGATTTAGGATTTTTGTTAAAGTACCAACCAGACCTCCTAAGCCACTTGATACCAAATCATACTGTGTCATACCACTGATATAACCTGCAAAGCCACCTGTTCGATCATTTACATTGGAAACTCCATGTAAATTTTCCACATTACAGTTTTCAATCTGGATATTTCCTTTTACAACACCAGCAAATCCTCCCGTTGCCAGAGATTGCGGATCCGGTTTCAGTCCGCTTAAATTTCCAAGCAGGAGCTTCAGCACACTTCCAATCAGACTGACATTCTGTTTAACTTTTGTTGTAGTTGTAGAAACCGTCACGTCAGAAAGGGTAATGTTTTTCACAGTGATTGGATTTTGGGATATTGTCAGGGATGTAGAATATGGTGTTGTCAAATTTCTGAAAAATCCGATACCATATTCTGCCTGATTGTCCTGATCAACTGGATTAGCCTGTGAAATATTGATATGGCTGATTGTTATACTCTGACCTTCAACCATTCCCTTTCGGCCTTCCATGTTTCCCTGGTAGTTGTCAATAGGATCCCAGTTATCATCTTCCCCATTAGAATTGGTACCCGCTTTGGAAAGATCAATATCACGAAAGATAATGTAATTCGCATCCTTGCTGTATTTATATCCGGTGCCTGCAATATTGGTATTGCTATGTTTTGACGTATCATAAGTAAGTACATAAGTTTTATTCTCATCAACTGTTATACTTTCCGAATCTATATCATCAGTAAAACCACTTTCATCCCCACTGCTTGTAAAAGCTTCTGCATCATCACTTCCTGTCTCAGCTGCTTCCTCACTTTCTGCCGGAGTCATATCAATCAAATCTCTGTCTTTTACAGTTGCACCTGCTTCAACAGATGCCGCTTCGGAAGCACTGGCAGTACTGTCTGTCGCAGTTACCGTCATATCGGCTGACTCCTGAATAGTACTGCTCACATATACATAACGCTTTGTAGCTGTTGTGCCAGCTATATCCAAGGATGAATTATCCAGATATTCTGTTTCTCCCAGCTTATGGTCACCTTTTTTATTTCCATACAATTCTTTTCCAGACCAATTATATGTGTCATTAAATTTTACAATATCCGCATCACCCGGATAATACAGTTCTGTCTTGTATGTCTGTGTATCAGCTGCTGGTTTCCAGTCTGTATATCCTCCTAACAATCCCGGCTTTTTCTCTCTTGTTTCATATACTCGCCAGATTGGCTCTGTCACATCCGTATCTGTTCCGATTGCCCGAAGCTGTGTTTCATTTCCAATCAGAATATAATTTTTATCACCAATCTTTTTTACCACCTGACCGAAATAATTTCTTCCTTCATAGTCGGACGGATATGCGCTAGTAATATCCTGAGTTGTCTCCTCTGTCCCAGCCTTATTTGCAAGAAGCTCCGGTGTTTCTGTTGTAAATGAAGAAGCAAGCACATAATTATGTGTTTTGCTGTAAGTAAGATAGGAACCATCTTCCAGTGTAAAAACCTGTCCCATTCCAACTTTTTCAGCAATATAATCCTCGCTCATTACAGGTTCGCTGTCTGAAGATTCCCCTTTCATCAATTCAAGCTGGTATCGGTTATACACATAAATCGTATCAGTCACTGAATCATATACTGTGTTGCCCGTGCGCTCTGATGATGAAGTGATGCTACCTGTAAAATCTGATGGGAAGTTCCAGACATTTTCATTATCTATTGGAATATCATTCATCAAACAATAGGAAGCGTCTGATGCATAGGTAAGTTCTGCACCATCTGCAAGAACCTTATCCCCTTCACCAACATTTCCATCTTTGTCTCCGGAAAACATCTGTGTTCCTGTACCGATTTGCAGAAGTTGCTGGTAATTGTAGATACATATTTTTCCATCTTCATAATCTGGATTTGCTTCTTCCAAAGTATCTGAGGTGTTTTCATCCTCGATAATTGTTTCTTCTCCATCTGTAAATCCTTGATCTTCAGAAGTACCCAATTCCTCTGTTACTTCAGAACTAATATCTGTATTTGGCTCTGATTCTCCTTCAAAAGAATCAGGAATATCACTTTCCGTGATAGCAGATATTTCAGATGTATCACTGCTGAAGCCATCCTGTTCCAATATATCTGTATTTTCACTATTGGTCTGCACATTCATTCTTTCTGAATCTTCAGCATTCGCAACTACGACTTGCGAAGATAATAATGTAACACACAGAACAACTGCTGTAATTCGTCTTAAAACACTCAATTTCTTGTTCATAAAATCGCCTCAAATCTTCTGTCATGCTTGACTTTTTGTTGCTTTTAACCACTCTGGCTGCTTTGCTGCCGCCGTCAAGCACTGAATCAGTTTTTTAGAAAACGCTCCACATTCACCATTTGAAATCATCTGTATTGCCTCTTCAGGTTCATACTTTCTTTTGTATGGGCGATCATTGATCAATGCATCGTAAGCATCAACAATCCCAACGACCTGTGCACACATTGGAATCTCATTTCCTTTTAAACCATCCGGATATCCTGATCCATCATATCTTTCATGGTGATGTCTGCATATTTCATAACTATATTGGTTCAGCTTTTCCGTTGTTACTCCCTCTGGGAATCTCTGGGTCATTGCTGCACCTACTAATGGATGTTGCTTTACTACATTCATTTCTTCATCCGTCAATTTTCCATTTTTATTTAAAATTTCAATTGGCACTTTTATCTTTCCAATATCATGAATCGGTGCTAGATGAGCTACTGACGTAATTTCCTCATCTGTAATTCCATATTCCGGATAATTCTTCTGCAATTGAAGATATACCTGTTTCGTATAGAAGCTGATATCGTCTTGATACCCTGATTCAACTAACTGATTATGATTCAATACAGTAGTTAAAAGTGATACCATATCCCAATACTGCTTTGCCATATCCTGTTCTTTCTTTACGAGTTCCTGTTCCATCCTTATAACTGTGTTCTGGACAATCTTCTCATTATGTAACGTGATAATTGCAGTATTTTCATTTGCATCTATATATTTTTTTGCTTCCATCCAAATATATGCATTCTTATCTTTTCCAGTAATTCTGCGATATGGAAGATCTTTTTCCATACATCCATCAACCAGCTTTTCTTCTAATCCTTCAATTGATAAGAAGTCATGAACCATTTTTTTATCAGAAGCATACACATATCTTTCTATATATTGATTTATGAACTCTTCATAACTTTTTGTTTTCCTTACTTTCTCATACACTTCACGGATATGTGAATATACACACTCGTAGCTTTTTTCCTTCAAGTTCAGTTTTAATACAACATAAAATCGTCCAAAATATTCATCTTCTCCAGGGCGGATAACATCTGAAACTTTTACGCTCTCTAATTTATTATTGTATGTATTCTGCAAACTCAACAATATTTTATGTATCTTGCAGGTATCTTCTAAATTTCTGGAACAAAAACGATCTTCTTCCAAACAACGATTAATTGCCATTGTTTCCTCTACACACGATATAATATCCATTAAAGAAATGTTTTCCGGTTGTTTTGCCAGCATATAGCCACCATTTGTACCTTCACAGGCAGTGACTATTTTTGCATTTTTCAGTTTTTTCGCTATTTTAGGAACATAATTAGCAGAAACATTTAGCTTCCGTGACAATTCTGATGTAGATACCATCCGTTCCTGTGCTGCTAAGTAACATACAATTCTAATTGCGTAATCTGTCGAATTTTTCAGTTGCATCGTTATCCCTCTAATCTAAACCCTGCGAAGTCCTAGTTTATATCAAAAAAAATATCAAAAATTGATATCTTCATTGTCTTTCACTGATAATTTATTCTCATTAATTTCGATATTATACGCTATTAAATTTATAAATATAATGCGCAACGAACGAAAAATTTTTAACGTTTTTTTGTTCGAAGTGCTCCATTTAAGCCAAATATGCAAAAAAACGAACCACACTAACCATGTTGTTGTGTGATTCGTTATCTTTTATAATAATTCCAATATTTTTAATATTATAATTCCGTTTCGAACAGCTAACATCTCAGCTACGTTATCAAAGTCCATCCCCGTTAGTTTTACTATTTTTTGCAAGCGATATGAAACTGTCCGAGCATGCACGCCCATTAGTTCAGAAGCTTTTCGAATACTTTGTTTATGATTCAGATAGCATTCTAGCGTATCGATCAGTTCTCCATTTTTCTGAATATCATACTGATGAATTTCATGCACTGTATCTGGTATATATGTTCCTAATTGCTTTTCATCTTTAATATTCGCAAAAATATGAAAAAAACCTAATTTTGAACAATCCACCACTGATTTATTTGCATCTCCTACTATTTTTCTAATGACATCAATGTATTCTATTGCAATTTTAGAGTCTGCAAAAGATTCTTTCAGATTATGGTAACCCTTAACCTTATTTCCTACCCCAATCAGAAATTCGTATTTCGATTTTTCTTCTTTCAATTGCTCTTGTATCATTCTTTGGAACTCTTCCAGTTTTTTTCTTAAATCCTGTTTTCCTTCTGTCCTGTTTTCTTTATGAATATATATAACCTGGTTCGTGTTACAATAAATATACTCTCTCGGTACGAAATCTAAAATTGCTTTTTCTATAACCTCCATCTTTTTTCTTTGAAAAACAGTAAAATTATCTTTATGCTTTCCAGTTTTCAAATAACAGGTGACAACCCTATAATCTTCAGTCACATCAAGTTTAAACAAATTTGCAACATCATCTTCCTCCGCTTCAGACAAGGATCCATTTAACAATCTGTACTCCAAATCTCTATGATATTTTTTCTCCATATTTTTTTTAGTTATAATTTGAGTCAGAACATATAATAAAAGAGGCATTAAACTATCTAACGTTATAAAATCCAGCTCTCTTAATGGTCCATTCACTTCTGAAACCACCAAATAAAACGTACACTGGTTTAAAATATTGATTTTTCTAATATATTCAACATTTTTTCTCTTTTGCCTCATATATTCATATCTCGAAATAATGTTGGGAACATACTTTTCATAATCATCTACGATTATTAAATCACTTTCTTCTGATGTACTTGAATACATGTAGTGTAAATCTTCATCATACAAAACTATTGGATTCCCCAGTATCCTCCCTGCTCTGTCAAACAGATTCTCTAATGATCTGTACTCACTAGTTTCTTCTGGAAAAAGGCGATTAAATTTATCACGTGTCATTTTAGAGTAGACTGCTTTTGCAATTTCTATATTAAATACCTGCGACAGCAAATATTTAATAATCAGCCAATAGTTAAAATCCTGTGGAATCTCTAAAACCGGAATACTATGTTCATTGCAAAAAAGCAATAAAGTTTCAAACAGCTTGCTTTGATGTGCTGTATTTTGGATTCTTTTCACAATAAACCCGCTTACTTGCTTTTTATTTAATTCTTCCAAATGACTTAGCATCATACGCTCATCCAACTTTTCATAAACCATCAGAGATGTCAGAAGGAGTTCACCCCCCACCAGAAATATTTCCATATCCGGCGCTGCAATAATCCGAACCCCTTTTATTTCTCTATTGATTCCTGAATTGTCACTAATTAATTTCATTCCTGGGAATTTGTTCGAGTCGATAAAGTCTTTTACTGTGTATCCCATTCGTGTTTGTACCTCCATGTTAATTTAAATCTCGCTTGCATAATCCTTTGTATTTGTAAGCTGCATAGGTGCTCACCTCTCTCTTTTCTTTGTTCCGTACATAAACTCATTGATTGAAAAAGGAATCGTGCTGTATCTTTATCGAATACCTGCGTCATAACATAGCGAATAATTCCCCAGTAATATAAAGCTTCCGGAATCTCATATTTTTCACAGTGTTTTTCTAATAACTTCAATCGCTTTCCTGTTGAATTATCCTCTTCTCTTTTTTTCACAATGAAACCACTAATATTACTTTTTACCAAATCCTCAAAATGCTGCTCTACTTCCCGGTCACTGCATGATAAATATACCTGAAAGCTGGTTATAAGCATCTCTTCACCTGTCAGGTATTGTTCCATATCTTCAATTTCTATGATTCGAATGCCTTTTACTTCCCAATCCAGACCTTTTTCACCACAAAGCAGCTTCATTTTAGGGAATTGTTCTGATTCAAGTTATTTTCTTACAGTCTATGCCATCGTTACTCCTTATCCATCGTAAATCAATACAACATAATATCTGTTATGTTGTACAGTGCCTCTATTAACCTGTTCTACCCTATTTCTGCAAGTCATTCATTTCCTCTAAAAGAGAACTTTAAACAATAAAAATAATAAAGAATATAGCCGATTTACAAGGAGCGGTGTACTGAAATAGGACACAGCTACAAAAAAACAGCAAGGAACTATGTAATATGAACAGCATAACAGATAACATGATGTTATTTAACATTATATCGTACGAAAATTAATCTGTCCATAAACAACATAACAGATATTATGTTGTACATTCCAATATTTCCTGTTCGACAATCTTA
>ERZ791619.452-NODE-452-length-23058-cov-8.44894_pt1 | contig 23058 bp, 40 predicted proteins | sample MGYA00510271_ERZ791619 | MGnify/ENA primary metagenome ERZ791619 (study PRJEB30046, sample SAMN00715209) | human gut metagenome | study: EMG produced TPA metagenomics assembly of the A metagenome-wide association study of gut microbiota in type 2...
CGTCCGTCTCGGTGTGCAGCATGTCCAGAATCTTCTTCATCTTGCCGCTGACGTCCACGGTCTCATCCTCCAGAATCGCGCGGAGGTCTTTTCTCTCAAGTGCCATGTGATAGTCCTTTCTGCCCTTGCTCGGGCTGCCATGCTTGGCAATAAGGGTTTAATTTGCCGGACGTGCTGCCGGTGTGGTGCCGCTTGCAGGGGTCGAACCTGCAACTGCCCGGTTATGAGCCGGGAGCACTGCCAGTTGTGCTAAAGCGGCATAAAAAAGCGGCTGACGCTGTGCGCCAACCGCTGAGTATTAAATTTTACGGCCTTGTTTCCACGCTGGGCAGGATGTCTGTATGGAAGTAGAGCTTGTAGTGGTAGGGGTCGGTATGGGTGCCGGTGATGTCCTCTACCACATACATGGTGTAGTCGTTCAGGTAAATGTAGTTCTTGCGGTAGGTGCCTGGGCCAATTTTCACAGTGCACACCAGCTCGTTGTCCGAGTTGTTGGAGATGGACATATAGCCCTCGGCTTCCATGATCACCTTGTCAGTGCGGGCGTTGTAGACGGTGATCTTGCGCTCGCTCTCAAAGTAATCGGCCTGCTTGGAGATGTTGGCATTGGCCTTGGAAGCCTCAGAACAGCCGCACAGCAACAGCGCTGCAAGCAGCATGATAGATGCTAAAATTTTCTTCATGTTATGCCTCCTTGTTTCCTTCTTCCACCGCGATCTCTCGCAGCTCGTCAATGTGATCTTCCACCGCCGGGCGCAGGAACGGGCGGGCTTTCATGCCCCGGGTAAAGTGCCACTTGCCGTTGAAGTCCTTCCATACCCATGGCGTTTTGCGCCCGTTGCCGTTTGTGGCAAAGATTCCCGTGCCCAGCTCCACATACACGCTGTAAAACAGATTGCTGCCGATGGTCACGGTCTTTTTTGCAAGGTCTACGGCATAGGTCAGGCTCTGCTTGAGCGCGCCGCCCACGTAGCCCTCAATGCCTGTGCTGTCTGCCGTGCCTGTGGGCACAAGCAGCTGGGCATAGTCCTGCACTTTCATGCCCCAGATGGTCAGCACCCTCTCCGCCCATCTGTCCAGAGCCTCATGGAGCTGCGGGGTGTTGTCGGTGAAGTTGATGTCGTAGTTGAATTTCATCTGCTGAATCCTTCTCTCAGCCTAATAGGCATTTTGTGCCCCTCGCTTAATCGACATCCTTTACAGTAAACCGGCCTAGGCGCTTTTCTGCTTCTTTTTGTCTTTTCTTGCACTTTGTCAACAAGCTTTTTCAATGTTCCGTTGAGTTTTGCAAGCAGTTCTGTGAGCATTTCTATTGCAAAAGAAGCGTTGCTCATAGCATCCGACAATCTCTCGAAATTCTTCAAAGAATCATTCATGCTTTTTCTCCTTTTTCTTCCGCTCCCGCTCTTTTGCCCACCACATCTGTTCAGCTTCCGTGCCGCCCTTGGCTTTGTACCACTCGGTGTAATCCATGACAGGCGTGACCTCTTTTGTTACGTTGTCCCGCTGCATGGCGTTCTGCCGGGGATACTTGCCCAGCGCAGAGGACAGCACACAGCGGCAGTGGTAAACCATCTCCGGGGCGGCGTTTGGGTCTCCGGGGTACTGTATCTCGTAGCCCTGCACCTTGAACGGCTCGTCAAGGTCGGCGGTCTGCTGATCCAGCAGGCGGTGCATTTCACGGGTACGGTAGTCGTGGGTGGAATTCCACCGCTTTTTGACATCGATGCCAAGAGCCTGAGCGTTGCGCATCTGCTGCAATGTCCCGGCGTTCTGAGCCCCTGTGAGCGCCGTGATGGCGTTGTTCATGGCCCAGTGGATCTCTGTATCAGCCATGCCGTTGACGGCTTGCACAGCAATGTCGTGGACGCTCTTGCCCTGCACGATGCCCTGCATGACGTAGCGGTTGAACACCCGGGCGTCATAGGTTCGGTTGCTCTCGCTCTTGATGCGCTTGTTTGGCACCATGCGGGGGTTCTCTTTCAGCAGCAGCTTGACCGCTTCGGTGTTGTACAGGGTCAGCCCGAACGTCACGCCTGCGGCCTGTTCCAGCTCATAGAAAGCCCAGTTTGCGCCAAAGGAAAAGATATTGTATTGCTCGTCCCGGGCCAGCTTGTAGGCCGTCTCTTGGGCTGTGGTGCAGGTCTGGGTGATGCCGTCCAGCTTCTTGCGCATCAAATCGGACTGAAAGACCTGATTTTGCAGCCAAATGCGGTAGTCGTCCTCTGTAATCTCGCCTGCATCCAGCTGCGCCCGCTTGCGCTCGTCCAAAGCTCGGTACTTTTCCAGAAACTCGGTCAGCTGCTTCTGCATCTCCCGGCGGGCAGTGCCGTATACCCGCAAAATGCGGCGGCGCAGGCGGTTCAGCTGGCGGGTAGAGATGCGGTCACGGTCGGAAATCACGTTTCATCACCGTCTTCGTCCTCCTCTTTGTCCACGGCCTCCCTTGTTGCGCTCTCAGCCATCAGCGCAGCCCGGGCCTTTTCTTTCTGCTCCGGGGTCAGGTTTGGCAGTAGGTCAATGGCCATGTCCTGCCCAATGATCGCCGCCTCGGAGATTACTGTGCTGACCTGCTCTGCGGTGTTTACGATCCGGCTCCGGTTGAATGTCGGCGTTGCGCTGCCAAAGCCAGCCAGCGCACAGATCTGACGAACAAAAGGCTTAATCTGGGCCTCGAAGTCGTCTGCGTTCTGATTCATGGGTTCATAGGCTGCATCCAGATGGTCGTTGGTGCTGTTTGCGCTGACGCAATGCACATCCAGACCGCCGAAGTCCTCATAGACCCGGGTGTGGAGCAGCTCCAGCAGAGTCTCCCGGGCCGCTACAGGAATCTCGGTGGTGTAGGGGGTGATCTTGCCGCCCTGGCTGGTGTCTGCGCCTGCAATGTGGTACAGATTCAGCTTGACAAGGAACTCCTGCAGCTCGTCATCGGTCATGCCGTTGAAGTTCTCGCACAGCCAGTAGATCTCTGAAAAGTCATGCAGGTCATTGCAGAAGCCGGACATCACCAGATCGGTGTTGTCAATGTAGGCTTTCAGCCCCACAAGGGTGCTCTGGTGCAGGTCGGAGCCCCACAGCGGCACAATGGGAAGAGCACCGTAGTTTTCGCCCTCCACGCTTTCCAGCCCGCCGCCGGGGGTAGAGACGGTCACGCTCTTGTACGCCTGCTTCGGGGTCGTCTCCTGCATGGTACTGCCGATCCTGCTTTCCGTGTACTCGGTGTAGCCGTCCTCTTCGTACAGGACATAGTGCATATCCGTGTCAGGATTCAGCCGCCAGAACCGCACCCCGGCTCGCATGGAGCCGATGGTCTCATCGTACAGGGGCGCAAACTCGGTCAGCTTGAAAACCACCAGATGGTCGTTGTTCCAGAACCCGAAGCTCTCACCGTGGATCAGGGCGAAATATCCGGCCTTCTGGATCTGCTCATCAAAGTTCTGCCCAAGCTTGCCCTTGTCCACGCCATCGTCCGCAAAGACCACGCCGTTTCCGAGGGAGTAGGTCGCCCGCTGCTTGTTGAGCCGCCGGAAAAGATTGCTCTTGACCATATCGGGGTGTGGGGTGTCCTGCTTGGTGTTTTTGGACAGGCGTTTCAGCATCAAAGCGTAAGCCTGCGCGAAGCGTTCAGCCCCCGGGTTTTTCTGGGCGCCGTACAGATCAGCGTCCAGCGCCATTCTGTAAGGTCCGGAACTGCAGTGCTGCTGCACGAACCGCCGGATGAAATCAGGCTGTTCCCCGGCGGCTTGCGCCTGCTGGAAGGTCTGGAATGTGTATACAGTGCTCAAAATCAATCCCTCAGTTTCACAAGGCGCTTTGTGCGCACGAAATAGCGGATAGCGTCCATGCAGTGGTCGTTGACCTTCAGCACGGTGTCGTCTTTATCTGGATCCCAAGCGTACACGCCGAACTCTTCCAGCGTGTGCCTGCAGTCTTTGTATATCTTCAGCCGCCCGGCCTGCAGCATGGTCTGCACGTCCAGAATGCCGCTCAGAACGTCGTTGTTTGCGGGAGTCTGGGTAAAGCCGTTCTTGCGCAGCTCTGTAATCAGGGGTAGGGCAGAGGGGTCAACGATGACCCGCTCCGGTTTCAGGCCATCCAGCCACGCTTTGAGATCTGCGACGTACTCTCCCACGGTCTTTTGCCGCTTCTGCTCTCGCCCGCTGTAGTAATACTCCCGGGTGACAATCCAGCGGTCTACATCTGCCTGTTTTTGGATCAGCAGGAACACCGTTGCGTTCTGGGTGCCAAAGTCGCAAGCCACATAAGCGCTCTTTGGAGACAGCGCAGGAAGCACATCAACAACGTGCTTCTTGCGGTCGAACATGTCATATACAAGGCCCTCGGCCACCGTCCACAGGCCCAGAATGTAGCGCTGATAGAAAACGCCGCTGTACTGGCTGCGGTATCTGGCCTTGATGTCCTCGGAAAGTGACAGGTTGTCGTCCATCGTGAAATGGAGATACATCATCTTGCGGGAACGGCACTTGCGCACCCACTCCAGATAGAACCAGTGCTGTGGGCTGCCCGGGTTGCAGTTAAACCAGAACTTTGACCCGGTGACAGAGCATCGGGCCGTGGCCTGGTTGACGAAGCTCTGCGGCATCAGGGCCACCTCGTCGAAGAACGCCCCGGCAAGGGTGATGCCCTGGATCAGGTCCTGGCTGCTCTCGTCCTTGCCGCCAAAAAAGTAAAACTCGTTGGTTCTGCCGCCCTTGCTGACGGTCATGCAGTTTTCTGCCCGGTGCTCCTTGACGTTGTAGCCACGGGCTGCAAGCTGCTGCTTGAGTGTGCCCAGCACGTTGCGCCGGAAGCTGGCAATGGTCTTGCCGCACATGGCAAACTGCTGCCCGCTGTAGCAGGTCATGGCCCACTGGACGAAAGAAAAGCTCATGGCAAAGGTCTTGCCCGAGCGGATAGCGCCATCGGCAATGATTCCGTTGTAGCCGCTGTATGCGCTCTGCGGTGTCCACCAGCAAAGAACCATCTTTTGCCGCTGGCTGAGGGCTTTCCAACGAAAACCGTTACTTTTCCGCATGGTCGTCCTCTTCCTTTGGCAGCATCTCCACGTCATCCGGCGGGCTGAGGTCTGCGGCGGCGCTCAGAGCCTCAAGCAGGCCATCGTCGTCATGCTCCTCTGCCCTCGTTTCTTCCGGCACACCTGCCCACTTTTCAGGCCGCCGGTTTTTCAACCAGAATATCTGAGCCGTCACGTTGGCTGGAACGACGACCTGTTCCTCTGCATACTCGATGCGTTCTTCTTCAAGCCGCTTTTTTCCATCCACCATGACCTTTTTCAGTTTGATGGGCTTTTTTACGGTCACGGTGCGGGTCTTGCAGCTCTCGAACAGCTCATTCTCAACAATATAGTCCGCAACTTCTCGGCCTTTTTTTAAAGCTTCCGAAAATTCTGGAAATTTGTTTTTCCATTCGCAGAGAGTCGATACTGAGCAGCCTATATTTTCGGCAATCTGCTTGTCTTTGAGGCCATCCCTCGCCCAACCGCGAAGCAGCGTTAGCCCTTCCGGTTCTAACCACTGCTCGAATTTACCTTTTCGGCCAATCTTAGCTCACCTCTTTTACAAGAACGGCCTTTTCTCCCGTGAGGTCTTCCCATCGCTTCACAATGACATCAACGTACTTCGGATCATACTCCATGAGATAAGCTGTTCTTCCGTTCTGCTCGCAGGCGATCAACGTTGTCCCGCTTCCACCAAACAGGTCAAGGACAATATTCCCGCTTTCTGTGTTGTTTTTGATTTGATAGTCAAAAAGCGCAACCGGTTTCATCGTTGGGTGCAGCTCACTCTTAACCGGTCTGTCAAAATCAAGAACGGTTGTCTGTTTTCTGTCGCTTGTCCATAGATGTCCTGCGCCGTCTTTCCATCCATACAAGCAAGGCTCGTGCTTCCACTGGTAATCCTGCCGACCAATGCATAACGTGTTTTTGTTCCAAATCAAACATTGCCTTACAGTCCATCCAACGTCTCTACATGCACCTCGGAAGTTGTATCCTTCCCCATCTGCGTGCCAAATGTAGAAAACAGCGCCTGGCCTCATTACAGCATCAGCGTTTCTGAAAGCGCCGGTCAAGAACTTTCTAAATTCCTCATCGCACATGTTGTCATTCTGTATGAGCAGGCCATCCGTTCTTTTGTGCCTTTTTACTGCCTCGCTTACATCTCGCACTGCTCCATAGTTCACGTTATACGGTGGATCTGTAAGCAACATATCAGCCTGCGCCCCCCCTATAAGGGTTTTGACACTTTCTGCATTAGTGCTGTCCCCGCACATAACGCGATGCCTGCCGCATTTCCAGATATCCCCCAGCTTTGCCTTGGGAGGTTTGGCTTCATCAACTTCGGGAGCCTCGTCCTCGTCGACCTGCGTCTCTTTGCTGTCACCAGCAGGAAGGTCGAAATCAAAGTCAAAGTCGCCAAAGTCCACTTCTGCCAGTTCCTGTTCAAGTTTTCCGAAATCCCACCCAGACATTTCACCGGTCTTGTTTGCGAGGATACGGTATTTCTGCTTCTGTTCTTCGGTCAGGCCGGTGTAACGTACCACATCAGCAGTGTTCACATGGAGCTGCATCAGAGCAAGACGGCGGGTGTGTCCGCTGAGGATGACGTTGTTCTCGTCCACCTCAATGGGGTCAAGCGCGGTACACTGCCGCATACTTTCCGCGCAGGCGTTCACAGCTTCCGGGGAGATCACACGTGGGTTGTTCTCATACGGAACAAGATCTTCGACCGGTAATTTCAGCAGCTCTTTCTGAATCATGTTCTTCTCCTCCCGTGCAAAATAAAAACCGCCCGAAAATCCGAACGGTCAGAATATCGAATATGCCGCTTGCAGGGCTCGAACCTGCAACTGCCCGGTTATGAGCCGGGAGCACTGCCAGTTGTGCGAAAGCGGCATGAAAAAGCCAGCTTTGCTGCATGGAGCTCATCATGCAAAAAGCCGGCTTTTAATCGTATTGTATCAGCAGCGGTTAATCCGCACGGATAGCAGGCCGTGCTCCTTGGATACAGCCACGGCCTCCGATCTCTGCCCGAGGCTCGCGTTTTGTGTGGTCTGCACGGAAACCGAAACACCGCGCATAGCGCACAAAGTGGCTTTCTTTGTTGCTGATCGGTAAGGCCGAGAGGATAAGGCCAGCGCCGAGACGCGTCAAAAACTTTGCCATGTCGCAAATCAGTTCTTTTAAGCGCTCAAACATTTGTATGCCTCCTCTCCAAAAGTGTCCACTGTGGACACTCTAAAATCACGCTAGCCGCCAGCTGGATTTGAACCAGCACCCACGGAATGGATGTGCGCAGTGGTTGGCTGTGCAGTGATGTTCCCGTGGTATCACCAATGTTGTCCCGCCTTAAATGGGCGGCGCTCTGCCAGTTGAGCTATGACGGCATATAAGCAGCACCCGTGCATTCAGTTTGACGGACAGGCATAAAACGGTGGGGGGCTGCTGCACCCGGAACTTTCGCGGCCGGATGCCCCGCTATTGCACTCCCCGCTCTCGTCAGATCATGCAAGCACTCCCGGCAGGACTCGAACCTGCAACATGCGGTTTTGGAGACCGCCGCTCTACCACTTGAGCTACCGGAGTATAAAACACCGCCCTTGGACTCGAACCAGCCAGCAATATCTCAGCTGACACGCGCTCCGTACTGCGCTCAGGCGGCCATATAAAACAGCCCTGGTTCTCCGCCAGGGCTGTTGTTTGACGCACATCCTGTCAGGAAAGCTACACCTTGGCAAGGATTCTAAGGCCTTTTCTTGGCACGGGAGGTTGCACGTGCGGCCTTGCGGGTTGTCTAGTCCATGCGCCATATGGTGCGATACGGCGGAATCGAACCGTCTCCTGTCTCTCATGAGCGGCAGGCTGCCTTTGTGTCAGTGTATCGCATAGAAGCAGCCCGCAAAACGGTGAAGGAGAACAGGAAAGCATGAAAACCTGTCACAAGGAAGGGACCGTTCTGGAGGCTGCGTGGCAAGCGGCTACCGCTTAGCGCTGAACCGCTTATTAGAATTTTACATCTAAGCTTACAGACTTGAAAAGAGCCGACCCCTTCCAAAATCATGCTGTGTTTTCTTGTGCATGTTGTACACTTTGCACGTCAGAAAACTCTTCCCATATTTCAGCCAGAGCCATGCATCCGCGTTTGATTCGCCGGTAGACCACATCTGCCCCGCATACGCCGACTTCTTTTGCGATTTCCTTGTGAGACTTGCCCATGACATAATGCTCGCAAATCGCTTCGGCGCATTCCGGCTCGGCTATCAGGCAGTATGCCCGCCGGGTGGCCTCGACACGCAAATTGCACAGGTCTGTCTCCATCCTCTGAAGCTGTCGGCGCTCGGTGTCCAGCTGCTCTACAGCAAAGCCCACCTTGTCCCCATTGCCACCACCCGCAGGCATCCCGCTCAGGCTCTGGGTGCATCTTTCGGCCACGTCTCGGATGCGCTGTATTTTTTGTTTCTGGGCTTCGATAGCCGCCGCAAGGTCTCGGCACTGCTGAAACCACGCCTTGACAGTGCGGTAATCGGTTCCGTCCGGCTTCGGCATGTCGGTGTCAGGTGTCCATGTGCGGGTCATTGGTAAGTCACCTCATCAGGGTCTTTCCCGGCAAGAAGGTCGGAAAGTTCAGTGTTGAGCGTATCTGCAATCTTTCTTGCCGTTAAAATTGCGACAGGCTTATTGTTTCGCGCTTTCCAAACGGCCTGACGGTAGACACCCCGCTCAACAAGATCATTTGTTTTCATGTTAAGCCTTGCCATTTGAGTGATGACTTTTACTCGGTCGAACATGACCGCAGTCGATTTTTTCATCGTTATTCCTCCATTTCTTCAATCTCAATTTCCACCCTGGGCTTCTCCCGGTCAAGCTCCACCCGGCTGCCATCGTGGGCAGCCACAATGTGGCTGTTGTCGTCCTCCAGCACCCCGGCTTTTACCAGAATGTCTGTAGTCGCCTCAATGAGGTTTGCCAGATCGACCCGGCGGGCTGTCTTCATGTAGTACACGCACCTCACGTTAACGCGGGCAGAGATAGGGCTGCGCGGCCTTTTGATTTGCCGCAGGCAGTCCGTCTCATAATCCACATAGGCCTTACTGGGGGCCAAGAAGCGCCCGCCTGAGCGGCTTTTGAGGATGCGGGCAGAGTTTTTCTTGGTGCGCGGGTCGCCGTAGAGGGTCAGGTGCATCATAGCTCACCCCACTGTTCAGCCATTGCTTTTGCAATGCCTGGAAAAGTTTTGCTCCGTTCCTTTGCGTGGCCGCTTCCCATCCAATGATTCTTTTCTCGCAGTTTCGGCGGTAACGTCGTCATGTAGTCGTACACATTATCAGTTTCTTCCAAGATGGAAAGATTTTTAAGCCACAAGCAGGTTCTCTTTTGCTCCGGGTGTCCAAATTGCCAGGGATTAATAACTTGATCCGGCTTTCGGTATAGCGTAGACATCACGCACACGGGGTTTTCTACTGCGATTTGCGGGATATTCGCTTCTACAAATTTCATAAAAAGCGCAGCAGCTTCATATCGTAAGCTGAGTGGTTTTTTTCCCTCCGTGAACCACCGCGCACCAGAAACAGCCAGGTGTGTGCAGGGCGGGTGTGCAATGAGCAAATCCCACTTTCCGACTTCATGCGCCACGCCGTCCATCGTTACGATTTGCCCACCCTCAATGGCCTTGAGCGCATCCCCGAGAATGTGCCACTCAGGATGTCCGCCGGACGGCTCCTGAATATCGCAGGAGTAGGCTTCGTGACCTTTTGCCCGAAATGCCTTGCAAACTTCCTGCGATTCTTCGCAGGCGATAAGCACTTTCATCTGTCCGCTCCTCCGTTCGCTCCCATATACTTCTTACGGCCCCGCTCCCGGTGACGGTCCTCGTGGTCGTAGCGGTATACAACGCCCCGGTCGGTCATCTGCTTTGTGTAAGCAAGCTCTGCGATATGCTGGCGCTTGAACTCGGCGTACTTGGGGCATGTGTCGTGGCATACCGGGTGACGAGTGGGGCAGTCTTTACACGGTGTCATCGTCATTTTTCAGCACCTTCGGCGGCATCGGCATCCAGCCCACCACGGGGCAGTCTATCTTGTTGTTGTAAACGTTGTCCGGGTTGAAGTGGCGGTATTCCCACCAGCCTTCCGGGATTAGGTAGTCGTCCCTTTCCTCGTCGTATGTTCCCCAATCAGAGAGATCTTCCCAATTCCATTCGCTGTCCTCGGAGAAAACATTGCCGTTTTCATAGTGCGCCGTTGTAATGCCCAGATAGTCATTACACCGGTACAAAACCAGCACTTCGGTTTCGACTTCCGGAGGGTCCTTTTCAGGGTCGCGCCATGCGGGAAAGAGGTTTTTTCCCCGCAAAACAGGAAGTTTTTCAACCTTTTCTCGTGCCGCACGGAGGGTAAGCGAGATAATATTCTCTGCTCCTGCCTCACATATCGTGGTATATTCCAGGCTCTTTAACACAGCCTCGCGCCGGATGTATTCAGTCATTATAAAAGCCCTCCATTTTGCACCCGCAGCGGCAGCAATAGGCATGTTCCGTGTGCCGGTCGAATGTTGTAAAAACCTCTTTGCGTCCGCAGCCCCCGCACTTGCACTCCGCACCATCTGCCATGCGCCGCACAATAATCCACTTTGCCGTCGGTCGCAAGTTCTCCGGGTCAATGGTGGTAGCCTCGTCCACGCTGTTCAGGGCATCCTTATAGCAGCATTCTTCAATAGTGACCGGATTGCTGGCGCGAAGGTTCATTTCAATGCGCTTGTGCAAAGCGTTCGCGTCAATCAATCTTACTTCATCCATTTTTCAGCACCTCCGTCCTCACCGGCTTGATGTCCCGATACTCGGGGTAATGATCGCCCGCCAGCTGGCAGGCCCTGAACTCTGCCGCAAACTGACTCGCGGCGTTGATGCGGTATGTAAGCGCCGCGTTCCCGTGCGGGCCGCTGCACTCTACGATGACTTTGTATCTAGGCATTTTGTCCTCCGTTCTGGTTTGCCTGCCCAAGAAGCTTTCTTTCAGCTCTGGACTTGAGCATCCGGGTGCGGGCAGCAAGGCAGTGCTTCGCCAGCATCTGCTCACCCTGGGCCTTTTCGACAGCCTTTTTCCACGCCGGGAGAAGCTGGCTCTGCCAGCTGCACTCCGAAATCACCTCGTGGAATGTCTTGTAGGCCATCTCATTCGGCACATCCTTGAGCGATGAGTTCGCCCAAATCTCCGCGATGCTTGCGCGGTTCTCTGCGGTCTGAGGCCGTCCAAAATAGGCTTCAGCGTCCGCAAGGAGCTTTGTCATCATCTCCACTGTCACGGTTTCACCCCCTTGAAAATATTTGCGTATGCTTCTGCGGTGCTTTCTGTGGCTTGTTTCCCGCGAGGCTGATCTTGTCGGCGCTGCTCATTCGCTGCCACGTCCCCCGGGGTGCGTATCCTGTCCCGCTGCCAGCCAGACAGGATGCCGTTGATGTAGTTCCACGAGCGTTTCCCAGCCTCTGCGGCCTTGTCGATCGCCAGCAAAATCATTTCCGTGCTGTACTCCTGCCGCCATTTTTGCAGTTTTTCCAGCGCCGAACGCGGGAAGTCGCCGATAGCACGTTGGTAATGCTGGACGATTTTTGATAACTCCATATCAACGGCGGCGGTGTTATCGCGCTTTACAACATCTACATCCCCATCTACATCTACATCTCCATTTACATCTACATCTACAGTTATTTTTGTTATGTCGTCATTAACATTGTTATCGTTTGTTATTTTTGTTATGTCGTCAGGCTTTCCCCAGCGCTTTGCCATACCGCGTTTTCCGGCGTTGCTGCGTTTCTTGCGGGTTTCATCCCATTTTTCAGACGCCCGTTTTACGTCGCTGCACATAAATTTCCAGTTGCCCCGCATCCCACGGTCTGAAAATTCAGGCTCTTCTCCGGTTTTGGCATACCGTGCAAGAGCTCGCATCAACTGCCCAACCTCTGCGTCGGAGTATTCTTCCAGCGCATCGAACCAGCTCAGATACGCCACAAATGACTTTTTATCGTCCTGTGCCACTCAATCACCTCCTTTGCGCGCCCGTATAGCCCGATAGCGCAGCTCTCGGCTTAGAACGGCAAGTCCTCCGAGTCGTCGATGACTGAAAAGTCGTCTGCGCTGCCCTGCGAATACTCCGGTACGCTCTGAGGCTTCTGCGATGTGCTGTAAGCGGCGTTTGCTTCGCGCACATGATTTTCCGTCTGCTGGTCGAAATCGCGCACAGCGGGCTTCTCTGCGGCCTTTCCGCCGCAAAAGCTCACCTGCGACGCAAGAACCTCGGTAGCCGTGCGGTTGTTGCCGTTCTTGTCCTGGTACTGACGGGTCTGCAAGCTGCCTTCGACTGCGATCATGCTGCCCTTCTGGAAATACTTACAGACGAACTCGGCGGTCTGCCGCCATGCGGTGACGTCGATAAAATCGGCCTTGCGCTCTTCGCCCTGCCGGGCAAAGCTGCGGTCAACCGCGATGCGGAAGCTGCACACGTTGGTGCCGTTCTGGGTGGTCTTGAGCTCCGGGTCGTAGACCAGGCGGCCCATCAATGCTACGAGGTTAAGCATGAGACATTCCTCCATCTTCTTTCGGCTGTTTCTTTGCGCATTCTACGCAGAGTATACGCCCATATTTTGCCTTGCTTCGTTCTGCCGCCTGCTCAGCAGTCATCTTTTTCCCGTCCTTGGTTTTGATGCCGATGATTTTCTTTCCGCAGCAGGCGCACACCGGGGCGGGAGTGGCCGGAAGCGGGGTGCACTTGGTGGATTCATCTTTCCAGTACACATTCGCGCCGATTCCAAGCGCCTTGCAGGCCACGCTCTGGGCATCCGTGTACGCTTTTTTGTAAGCGTCATCATCCGTTCGGAGCCCCGTTGACTCCAGCACAATCAGCATAGAGCCGCCCACTCCGGGGATGGGGGCGCTCCACGCTTCCCCATCATCCTGCCTGACGTACAAATTCGTAAAGCACTGCACGACAACTTCGCCCTTTGCTCCGGTCTTTTCCTCGAACACCGGCGGGTCGAACTTCCAGCCCATACCAGCCGGGCCAAAAAGCTCAGTCAGCTTCTTGATGCGCCACATGGGGTTAATGTCGGTCTTGCCCTTCAGGCGACCCGCTGCGATAGGCTTCTGGGCGTCTTGGGGGACTTCCCGGCACTGCTCGTAAATGGTCATTTTATCCATGATCGTATGTCACCTCATCCATCCCGTGTACCCGGCACAGATCTGCCAGCCATCCAAGACCAGAATTGTAGGCCGCCTCAATGTTGCCCATCGCGTCATCTAACCCGCCGGTCTGGGTGGAGCTGATAAGCGGGAAGGCGTTTGACTCATCTGCCAAAGCAACTACGGTTTCCAGCGCCGAAGCGGCTGCGCCGAGGCTGTACTCTGCATCCGAAATGGCTTTTGCATATCCCGTCGGAGACATCCCATAATCTAATCTGTCCGGATAAAAACGGTCTTCCGCGTCGGTCGCAAGCATCATCTGGCTTACGCTCATCAAAAGGCTTGCGCATTTCGTAAGCTCTGTTGCCGCCCGATGCTTGAGCGCAAGATTCCATTCAGGGACGCTGACTGCATACCGCAGAACCGCTTTGCGGCGTTCCTTTTGCTCTAAAGTCATGTACGTCACCTCTGGTAAACCTTCTGCCGGTGCTCGTCCATAACGACGTACAGACGGCCCGGCTTTTCTGCTGCCAGCTGGTCGGCGTACTGGATGCCAGCCAACGTGTTCGGCATGGGGATTTCGTTGACAAAACGCAAATCCGCGTCAAAGATCTGTACCGTGCTCACCTTTTTCTTCTCCTTCTTCTGGTGGATGTGCCGCAGCCGCTCCGGCTGACGATTATGCCAGCGAATCTCTGCGGCTCGCATATATCTACCGTTCATATTCCTGTTCCCTTTTCGTCTTTTTGCGGTAACGGCGAAGTGGGGGGAGGCAGTCGACCTCCGCACGATCAATGCGCTCCTGCTCAAAAATGTACTTGTGCGGATTCTTTTTTTCATGGCGTCGGTGTCCAACGACAGACGCAAAGCTGTTGGCGGTCTTGTATCCAAGCTTCGCAGCGCACATGGCGGACGTTCCCGCTGCCACCACCTCACCGGTCTTGGCGCTGTACACGGTGTACCATGTGACATAGTGGATGTAATCAGCCATGTGCGACGTCCTCCGCATCGTGGAGGGCTGTGAGCAGCCCATCTGCCGCCGCGCTATAGACCTCTGATTTTTCCCGGCAGATGACCCGCAGCCAGATGTCTCCCGTGAGCGCGGACTCCGTTGCAAGCCGTGTGGCTGTTTTCAGGTGCTCTTCGGCCTGCTGCCGAATCAACTCTTCCAGCTTCATGCGCCCTTCTCCTCATCCTGCGGATACTCCGGGTTCCGGGCATGGTTGCGGACGATTTTGCTGTAACCGCTGCGCTTATACCGTTTGTTGTCCTCATACATCCCATAAAACGACATCGCCAGCCCGGCAGTAGATGCAACAATAATCCAAGGCGCGGCATACGCAGCCTCGGCGATGTCCCAGCCGCCCCAGCAAACCAGTGCAACGGCCAGCCAGGAGCAGGCCCAACGCACCGCCTGCACCGCGCCGATAATAGCCAGCAGACCTACCGTGCCGGCGGCGGCGAACGATTTGAGTCTCATTCTCTTGGTTCCTCCTTTGTATAAACCTTTTCGAGTTTGTAAAAGTCCTTCACCCACGCCATAAAACCGGCGCGGGAGATGTCCGGGCAGGGCTCTTTTGTTCCTACGGAAGGAATCGCCCAGCTGGTAAACAGCCCCGCCTGGATCTGTGCTCCCAAGACCTTTTCGGTCTTTGAGATGTTGTTGTCCCGAAGGATCTGGACGCATTCGCCTATCGTAAGACTCGGCTTCTGCATGGCGTCCTCCTTTCTGTCAATGTCTCAGCACAACATTGGACGAATGAACCAGATAGGTCACGCCGTCAATCTTCACTTGCAGCTGGTCGCCCTCGTAATCGTCCCAACTGTTCAATTTCCCCTCGACAATCGTTCCATCAGGCATTTTCAGCTGTGCCCAGCTGTATTCATAGGTCAGGTCAATAACCTGCTTATTGCATCCTGCCATCAGCAAAGCGCTTGCCAATACGGACACTACGCCTACAATAACTTTTTTCATGCTTATACCTCTTTAACAAACTTCCCGGAGGTGGTGGTGTTCCTCTGGGCAGCAGCTGCGGCAAACAAACTGGTCTGGCCGTTGGTCTGCTGGATCAGCATCACGGTGTTGGTGCTGGGCTTCCAGCGCTGGATATACTCCACGGCTTCATCGAAGCGCTTGCGGGGGATGTTGCCCACGCTGTTCACCCGGAACCAGTCCTGCACATCGTGGTTGCACTCGCTGTACACCTTGCTGCGCACGTGGTTGTCGATGTAGGCCGGGGTGTCCTCGCCGCCAAGAGCGCTGATCACCGCCCGGCTGATGCTCTTGCGCAGCACACGCTGCTGGTTGTAATCCACCGTCATGGTGTTTTCCAGCGCCGTGAGCCGCTGCTCCTGCTGCTGGGTGCGGTTGTCCAGCATAAACAGCGCCTGCATCTCCTTGCTGAGCTTGGGCATCATGTAGCTGCCCGTCTTGCGCAGGGTAGGCAGCACCTCGCTGGTGACCCACCGCTTAAACCGCACCGCCCCTTCCAGCTTGCTGCCAAAAATCAGGCTGTAAAGGCCGGACTCGTTGATAACGGTCACTTCCTGACTTCCTCCAAGGGTGTCACATTTTGTTACCCCCTTGTCCTGCTCGTCAACATGGTCAATCAAAGCCTTGCGATGATTGCTGTAACCCAGCGCCGCCGCGACGTCCTTTCCCACGAACCAGGGCTCGCCGTTCTGGCCTACCGTGCGGATGTCCCCGAACTCGGGGTTGCTGAAAATCTGTAATTCGTTCAAATCGTTCACTCCTTTTAATAAAATGTCTTCTCTTTGCTGTGCCATCGCAACGCAACGCCTGACCGCTCTTTGCCATGCCATCGCTGCGCAAATCACGGCATTTCTTCTCTCTGCCATGCCAATGCATCCGAAGCAAAACCTTTCCACAGCGAATCGTCACGGTGCACCGCTTTTCCTTCGCAAATCACATCAGCGCTTTTCTCTGCCATTCCTTTGCTCTACCATTCTCTACGGCGCCGTACCATGCCCTCGCTCTGCTTTTCTCCGCTTTTCCTTTGCCTTGCCCGTCTGTGCTTCTCAGTGCCACTGCACAGCAGTTCACCTCATAGCCTTTGCGCATCTTCTCAAATCACGGCAATGCCGTTGCAATGCAAATCACTGCTGCGCTGCGCACAGCCGTCGCACGGCCAATCGAACTCAGCCTTGCCCTGGCGACGCAGGAACCAGCGATGCGATGCCCTCGCTCTCAGGCTTTCACCTCATAGGCAATGTAAGTAAACCGGCCCTTTCCGCTGTTGCGCCACTGGCCGATGCCGCGCAGGATGCCATAATCCAGCCACTCACGCACAACCTTTTCGTGGCTGTCGTCAAGGAGGGTTACGTCAAACTCGCAGGTGCTACCCGCCGGGATTTCCTCACTGTTGGCAAGGCTCACGCGCTCGCCCTGTGCGGTCTGTGCGCGGAGCGGGCGCTGGCATTCGCCAATCGTTCCGTTTATGTCAATGGGAATCATCCGGGGTGAAACGAAGATCAGGCCGTCAATGACCTTCTTGTAAGCAGTCAGCTTGCCGCTTTCGTTCACGGCCTTCTTCTTGCCGGTCTCGGTCTTACCGCCGATGCGGGAAAGCATGCCGCAAGCATCCTTAAACATGCCTTTGATTTGGTAATCGTAAAAAATCGGATTGCCGTCCGGGTCACGCGGAAAAACGGTCATGCCCTTGTCGGCTACCGCATCAGGGCCAAGAGCCTCCACTTCATCCTCGATGGTTGCAGCATCCGGCGACTTGCTGGCGATGAACTCCCGGGCAATATTGGGGTTTGCGGGCCATGTGCCCAGCACCGGCTCAATAAACGTAGCTTTCACATGCAGCTTTTTCATAATAGTAACCTCCAAAATATATTGTTTACGCCACGCCGTCCTGGTTGTGCTGCCGGGAGGCAAGCTCCATCTGCTCCACGCTCTGCCTGCGCTCCACGCTGGGCAGCATTCCCACGGCCTTGAGCTGCTCATAAATGAACCGCTGACCCGCTTCCGTCCATACGGTGGTGTTCTTGGTGTCCCACTCGCCGGTGCTCTTGTGCTGGAACGGCGTGGATTTTCGGTTTTGGGTGTAGCCCTTGCCGCAATACTTGGCGTATAGCACCCACTGGCCGTCGCTGGTCTTGTACTGGATCTTCAGGCCGTGAAGGATGCTGTTGAGTTTCTCGGCGCTCAGGCCGTAATCCTTGGCAAGGCTGGTAGTGGTGCGGCAGTTCTTGCCCACGCACACCGCCCGGGCATACTCTGCATCCGGCTTCAGGTCGTTGTTCTCTGCCAGAAGCTGGCGGTTGGCGGCCTTGAGCTGGTCGTTCTGCTTCTGGGCGATCAGCACCGCCCGGCGCATGACCGCCTCCGGGCTGTTCCACTGCGCCTCCACGGCCAAGAAATACTGCCGGGCCTGCTTGCCTCGTTCGTTGCGCTGGATCATACAGAGCTCTTTGGCCATTGGAATAGTAAGTTGATGGTCAACCTTGTTCTGACCACCGTGCTGTTTTTCGCTTCCCAAATTTGAGAAGCAAGGTTCAAAGTCAATGTGCTCGGTAAAAAGCCCACCTTCGCACATCCGCTTGAACCAGTCGGCGTACTTCGTGCCGACCTGCAAAAACTCGTGCAGCTCCCGGCCACTCACCGTGGGGCGCTCCGGGTTGTCGTAGCTAATGGGGATGAGATTGCTTAATTCGCTCATGCTGTTTTATTCTCCTTTTCCTTAATAAGCTCGCTGACTGCGGCTTCCATCTTTTCACGGATGCCGCGCGGCTTGCGCTGGCTATTCAGGATCATCGAGCAATAGCTCTTCGTCCAGCCCAGATGAGCGGCAAGCTGCTCCAGCGTGACTTCGTTGTTGTGCATTCGGCCAATCAGACGGCCAGTCCACGGTTCAGGCTTAATCATGGCTTGTCACCCATTTCAGGAGCATCGCCACAATCCAGATTGCGGTGGCCACGCCGAAGGTGAACTGCCATCCGACAAAGTGACAAATGAGCCACCAGAGGCCAGATATAATTGCCCACGAAAAGCCAAAAGCAACGACAATGAGCGCAATCGATGCAAGCGCAAGCAAAAAGGTTTCAAAATCAGGCACTTGTATTCTCCTTTTCTTTTCCTTCCTCATCGTAGACCACAAGCTCGTTCAGTGTGACCTTGAAATACTTTGCGAGCTTGAGCAGCTGCGAGATACTGGGGCCGTAAATCGAGCGCTCCCACTTCCCGATTGCGCCGTTGCTCAGGCCTGCCGCCGCCTCCAGATCGGTGCGGCTCAGCCCGTGCAGCTTGCAAAACTGGTCGATTTTTGAAACATTCACTAGCAATTCTCCTTTCCGGGCTTGAAAATCACTAGAAAATATGCTACTATGTAGTTGCGAGGTACACAGCGAATAAAATCTAGCGCCAGCCCGATATAATATTGTCAGGGGCTTTGGTTTTGCTTGCCCTGTGCTTAGTATTATACTAGACTATGGTCTACAAGTCAATAGATTATCGTCTATCTTTATGCAAAAATAGGTGGTGATTTTTTGTGGATAATGCCAAATTCGTAGAGCGCGTACGCGATTTGTGCAAGGAACAAAAGACTTCAATCACTAAGTTGGAAGCGCAACTAGACTTTTCAAATGGATATATTGGAAAGTGGGCAAAGCGTCCTAGTTCACCACCGTATGAAAAATTGACAAGTATTGCACAAGCTCTTGGTGTCACAGTTGAAGAACTCACTGGCGAAGAACCAGCGCAAAAAGAAAAGCCCAGCGCCCTGGAGACGGTAAGCCTGAGTGGGCTGTCCCCAGAAGATGCTGAGCTTGTAAGAAAAATCATGGCCGCATCGGACGCAAAAAAGAATGCGATCCGGGCGTTGCTGTGATTTAGCTGTTTAGAATATCGAGGACTTTCTGACGGAATGCAGGGTCACTCTTAAGCTTTTCGATGATTTTTCTGATTTCGTCCTGGCTAAAAGATGTGTCCTGCATTTTGCTTTGTCCTCCTTATATAATTGTTATGTGTGAGGTGTTGCGGTATGGCACGAGGCGGCCGCAGGAAGGTATCTATTTATACTCAGCGAGACCGCGCAAACAAACGGTGGCTTAAAAAAGTCGGGAAGGCAATCACGCCAAGCAAACGCACACAACGTGCGATAGCAAAAGCTATGTTTTCTCCAGCTCCTTCTAGTTCTACAATTCAGAGAAGAGAGCCGTACAAGCAAGCATCCGTAAAATGGAAAGACGCAAGGCCTACGCTTTTGCAATGGGCTGGTTGCTTTGCTATTGGTTTAATTTGCTTGTGTCCTATACTGAGCATCTGGAAGCCTTCTTTCAATATTTCAGAAATTTCCCTTTTGTTTGTCGCTTTCTTTGCCTTTCCTTTTTTGGTTGCAGCACTTTGCGTTGTCGATTATAACAAAACCAAATACCGCTCTTATCATTCAGGAGACACCGCAGCTGCTCCAGATGCTTTTGATTTCCCTGCAATGGAAAGCATTGATAAGATCACCCCAGAAGAAACAATAGCAGAAATTGACCAGATGAACGCCAAGATTTTCATGGATGAATTTCAAGATTCCCTGAATATCATGCAGAAAACGGCAGACCCAGATACTTTTTTCTCTCGGTATGACCTTGCTTTGGAACGTCTCGACAACATGATAGAGCTGCAACAGAAGGGAATAAAATTCACCTGTGACCTTCCAGCCTTGAAAGCTCAGGCGCTTGACCCGGAAACCACTGCTGAAACCGTAAATGTGCTGATAGATAATGCCTATGCAAAACAGGCCCAGAAGCTTTCCGGTCTCAAGACTGAACGTGGCCGCTCAAACTCTACGCAAAGATGGTATGCATCTTTTGAGCCGTTTTTAGACCGAATGCCACTCCGATCTAAAACGTATCTTGAAATGAAACACTCCGCTTTGCAAGAGGTGTAACCAATGGATTTATTTACAGCGTTTTCGTTTATGAATGGAGAAGAACCGCCCATTCCGGCAGAAGAACAAAAGTATTATCAAGAACCATCCTATTATAAGGATTATGTTCCGTCTTTTGCTCTTGATGCCGTGAATGGTATGCGTCGAGTGATTCCGTTTGCAGAGCAGATGCAAAATCAATCCTCTACCGCGAATGGATTGTACCGAACCGAAATTGCATTGCTGAAATATTGCTCATATGGGACATATCCGCACCCGAGATATGGTTATCCGGGGCTTTGGTGGTTTGAGTATGGCATAAAAAATGTTGGCTACCATCTTCAGACGCTGGAAAAACGGGGCTTTATCCAGATGAATGAAAAAGGCAAGTATTTTTTAACCGAAAAAGGGAAGTCTGAGCTCGACTCCAACATTTCGATGCTCGATATGTAGGTAACAACCACATTATACAACCGTTGATTGTAACGCGTCAAGCGCGTTTAATCGCGCAAAAATGCGCGAAAAATTTAGCATTTGCGCTGAATCGCTGAAATTTACGCTGACTTTTTGCTAAATACGCGCGTTTCGTGCGAGCAACGTGCAAAATATGCACGTTGCTATCCGTGGTTGCAAGGTTGTTGCAATTTTTGCAACAGTTCAGCGGCAAGCTCCCCACCGGGTGCGTCTGCTGCGGCCTTGAGCTGCCGGAGATCCCCGGACTTGCGGATCACAAAAAGTCGAGCCCGAGCCTGTCCCTCGGGCGGCATATCCTCATAGCAGGCCAGCGCGGCGCGGATGTGGGTGCAAAACAGCTTCATCTTGTCCATCTTTAGTCCTCCCAAGGTTCAGGTGTTCGGGCCGTGCCGGTCAAAATGGTGGCAGGCATCCCGTCAATGATGGTCATTTCGTTTTCTTTGCCGTTTCTTTGCTCGAAATCCATTTTATTTCACCTCTGTTTTTGTTCAATTTGTCCAACTTGTTTTAGATTTTACCATTTTATGGGAAAACTTGAAGGACTTCCGCTCTGTCGAGTGGCATGGGTTTTTCCCATGTCACTTTTTGTTTTTATGGCATGGAAATTTGTGAGGTTATAATTGATGAGCTACTTTACTGCGGAAAAGCTTGGTGTCGCATTGGCGCGGGCCAGAGTCGCGGCAGGCTTGAGCCAAGTCGACATGGCCCGCCGGATCAACAAGGGAAAGGCTACGATCCAGAGCTGGGAGTGCGGGGCGTCCAGCCCACCAGCTGACAAGATAATGGACTGGTTTGAGGCTTGCGGGACTTCTCCGCTCCCCGCCATGCAAGAAATGCTGCACCCAGAACTTTATAAAGAGCCCGTACAGCGCAAATCAGACGAAGAGCTGGATGAGGCGCTTACAGAATACTTTCGCACAGCGCCGCGAATTGTAAAAGAGATGGTGCTGTTTATCCTTTTGGGCCGACATGGCAGCTATCCACCGGCGGTGTTTGCTGAGGTGTGCGCAAACCTGCACACTCCCTTGCAAAACAAGGTATCCGTCTGCGGCCAAATACTGGACAATTACGGGTTCGCCGTGGCTACAGGAACAGACCCGATCCCGTGGGAAGTCCAGCCTCCGGTGAGTCTTCTGCAGTCGGCATACCAGGCGGGAAAAGAGGCCGCGAAGAGCGGCGAGACCGACTATACTGCAAAGCGAGGTGAAGAGCGTTGAGGTGTATTCGCGCCTGCTGCCGTCGGGAAATACCGGATGATGCATCTTTTTGCCCATACTGCGGCAAGAAGCAGCCCGAAGCCGCCCCGCAGCAAAGAAAAAAGCGCCGCCGCCCAAAGGGCAGCGGCAGTGTATATAAGTTGAGCGGGACGAGGTCAAAGCCGTATGTGGCCCTGACAGCCAAGCGAGACGTTCTGGGGACGTTTGCGACGCCGGGTGAAGCAGTACAAGCACTGGACGCTTACAACGCCCAGAACACCCCCGCAGCGCGTCTGAAATGCACTTTTGCGGATGCCTACGCCCAATGGAAAGCGCAGCCCAAATTTGAAAAGCTCGGCACTGACATGAAAAAGGGTTATGAGCTGGCCTATGCAAAGGCTTCGCTGCTGTATGACCGACAGCTCCGAGACTTAAAAGCCGCAGACTATCAACAAGTGATTGACCAGATGGTGGAAAAGGGCCTCTCCCGCAGCTCCTGCGAAAAGCAGCGCACACTTTTCAGCCAGATCTGCGAGTGGGCAATGGCTCAGGACATCATAAACAAAAACTATGCCATGCTCTTGCAGCTCCCGGCGGCTACAGGCAAGGCAGAGCGAACCTTGACCGCTCAAGAGATCGAGCAGATCAGCAGCCGGCAAGACGACCCGAAGCTTGGGCAGACAGCACAAATCGCAATGGTGCTGCTCTACACCGGTATGCGTATCGATGAGCTGCTCTCCATGCGCTGCGACGATGTGCATCTAAAAGAGCGGTATATGCAGGGCGGCGAAAAGACCGAGGCGGGCAAAAACCGCATTATCCCTATTTTGGACCCAATTTATAAAATCATTGCCTTTTGGATGCTTGACAGCGGCTGTGAGTGGCTGATACCGTCCAAAGCCGGTACAAAGCTGGACAAGCGCAACGTGGCTACAAAGTTTCGGGCCTTGATGCAGGAGTGCCATATAGAGGGGGTGCATCCGCATACGCTGCGCCACACGGCCAGCAGCAAGATGGTGGAGTGCGGCCTGGAAAAGACTGCCGTGCAAGCCATCTTGGGTCACAAAAATTTCTCCACCACAGCAAACAAGTACGTCTCCCACAATGACCCGGATTATCTGTTGCGCGAAATGCGGAAGATGAAGTATTGATTTGTTAGATTGTTTGTTAGATTGTCACGTTCATTCAGGAGATTTTAAGGCATTTCAAGCAAAAAGAAAAACGCACGGACGATTCGTTTTAATCGTTCGTGCGTTTATTTTTGGAGCTGGTGACAGGAGTTGAACCTGCAACCCACTGATTACAAATCAGTT